>JACCDO010748392.1_pt1 | contig 31256 bp, 29 predicted proteins | sample 7446101 | NCBI WGS metagenome assembly JACCDO01 (sample SAMN15323440, study PRJNA562643) | freshwater metagenome | isolation source: river surface water | place: USA:Blue River Watershed | collected 2017-08-16
AATCTTTCCTCAGACATCGCAATCCAAAGGCACATGGCCGTCTAAATTTAGCTTGCATCGCAACTCGTAAAAGACTTCTATAATGAAACATTCATTTTTATATATGTATTTACCCTTTTTAATACAAAAAAAGTTTAATTGTATTTCCTGGTAATAAACATCAAACGTATATATTCTAATTCTTCGATTGTCAATTCCCTGGTAATGTCAATATCATCATCTTTTTTCGTGTTATCAAACATCTTTCTTTAATATTCAAAATGGAAAAATATAATCATTTTTATTTATTTTTCTCATTCTTTAATACAAATCCATTCGGAAGGGAATAAGTCTTTTGTATTTAAATGAGCATTATTACAACCGAACCATTTATCCGAATAAATAATTTTCTTATTTTTGTTTTTATTTAAATAACCAGCAAACCATGAATAAGTAGAATTTGCAGTAATGATATGATTACAACTTGCCATATACATCAATTCTTGATAATCTTTATTTTTATTATTAATTTCATAAAACTTATCAAAAATAAGACCAGGAAATTTATTTTTGAATTCATTAATAAAATCGTCAATTATTTCATCATCATCTTTTTCGCCAAATACAATAAACTTATATTTATTTTCATTTTCGTTATTGTTTTTCAATAAAAATTCAATAGCATTTAAGTAATACTTAGATGATAATAAATAATGATTACCTCTATTAAAAGTATAATCACCAAAACGCAAATGAATTGCAACTAATTCTTCGTTTTTATCTTGATTATCTAATTTATATTTATCCATAAATTTATTTAATCCTAGGATATCGATAATCTTGTCTTTATTTTTGTCAAAATATTTATATGATTGGAAATAACCTTTTATAGCTCTTTTATTATCAGGAATGGGGTTATAATGGAAAAATGGTTCTTCATACATTTCATCTTTGCTGCTGAGATTAACGCGTCCAGTAACTTTAAAAACGAGGGATTTCATTAAGGTTGAAAAATAAAACTTTCTGAATGTGTTATAAATAGGATAAATGATAAAATCTCTATTTTCGTCTAAGGCTTTGCTAATACCAGCAAAAAGAATAAATAATTGATTTCCAAGTCCATGTTCAAGAATAATACATAATTGGTTTGTATGTTCCATTTTTATAAATATAATTATAAATATATCTATTGTTTTAAATAGAAAATACATGTCTTATACATGTGAGGAATTAGAAGTTATACCTCAGTATATAGGAAGTTGTTGGTTTAATGCCATATTAATGTCAGTTTTATACAGTCAAGGTTCAAGAAAGATAATGATAGAAACCTTAAAGAAAAATAAGAAAGAAAAGGAGAATAGTACAATAAAAATAATTAAAAACATTTTAAAGAATTATGGGAAAAAGAACAAATTAAAACAATTGTATAAAAAAATAAGACCTGAATTACTTTTATTAAAAATTCTTAAACAAACAAAAGATACAACCTTAAAAGCAAATCTGAAAAAGGATTTTGCATGGTATAGTGAATATATAAATCGTTTTTATAGATTTTTAGGAGTTAAGTGTGTAGATATCATATATGACCATAAGGATAAAAAAACATTAATTAATTTTGAAAATAAGATAACTTATAAACGATTAAGTAAATCCCTTATGATTAACTACGATAAGAAGACGTATAATTCAAAAAAGGAAACGGATAATATTAAAAAGATAATAAAAGAAGTTCCAGATGTTATCATTTTATTTCATTCAGGTGTAAATGAAATCGTAAATGATTATTCTAATTTTTATAAAAATTATTTCAGCAAAATTGAAACAGAAGATATTTATGATTTAAATAAATATAAATGTAAAATTTCTGGTATAGATAAATATGAAGATATCATAGATTTTAATAGTCATAAATATAAACTTGATAGTTGTATTATTGACAATTATAATAAAACAAAAATAGGACATTCAATAACGGGAATTACATGTAAAGGTAATAAATATGTTTATAATGGTTGGACAAGGAAAACAATAGACCCTGCTTTAAATAACGCAAATATGAATGATAACTATGATTATTTCCCATGTTCTTTAATGAAATTTGATTGGGATTTAAAGAAATCAAATGATTTTTGTTTAAACCCAGTGAAATGTAAATTAGATTTTGTCACAAATAAAAAGGATTTATGTTTTAATTTTAATAAGGGTAATAGAATATTAATATATACACGTGAAGATAAAAAAGAAAAAACCTTAACAGTAACTTCAAATACAACCCCTTCTAAGATATCAGATATTTCAAGTATTTTAAAATCATTTAAAGATATAAAAAAAAATAAGAAATTAAGTCAAGCAGCATTAATAAAAAAAATAAAAGAGTTAAATATACATATAGATAAAACAAAAGAATATGACTTAATTGAATTAAGAAATTTTTATATAAAGCAATTGAAAAAATTTTATAACATTTCTTCTTCATCAAAAAAAGAACCCTCAAAAGAACCCTCAAAAGAACCCTCAAAAGAACCCTCAAAAGAACCAAAGAAGAAAGAACCGACGAGATTAGAATTAATAGAAATGATAAAAAAAAAATATTCGAAAATGAGAGGATTGACGACAAAAAGAAAGGATGAGTTAATAGCGATATTAAACGAGAAGGAACCTTCAAAAGAACCGAAGAAGAAGGAACCGACAAGATTAGAGTTAATAGAAATGATAAAAAAGAAATATTCGAAAATGAGAGGATTGACGGCGAAAAGGAAAGACGAGTTAATAGCGATATTAAATAAGTCTTAGACGATTAAAACTAATATTAGATTGATTTTCATTTTCGAATTGTATATCAGAACCAAATATCATATTTTGTTTATAACATTTATAATTATTATCATGTATATAAATATTTAAATTAAAATCCATAGCGAGTTCAGATAAATAAGAGTCAATTTGTTGTTGTATAGGAAATATAGTATTTGTATTTAAAATTTTTTCAATACCTTCTTTTTTAATTACATATGCATTTGTTAAGAAAAATCGTTTTACTTTCAATAAGTTTTTTTTATAGTCAATGAAATCATAACAATACAAGGGGTCACTTAGTAAATAAATATCCCAATCTTTGGGTAATAAGGAAATACGATAATAAATTTCATTCAATGAGATATCATTAAAAATAGTATCATCTTCAAAAATAAGACAAATATGAAAATCTTTATAAGTTATCCAGATGTTATAATGACTTAAATAACAACCAATAGAACCTTTATTTGTAAGTTCATAATGATATTTCCTTTCTTTATTTTTATTTTTATTGATGCTATTTAAACCATGAATACCTAATATACCATTTTTATATAATTGTTCAATATCAAGATTATAACCATTGACGGCATTTGTAACTGTCAAAGGAATATTTAAATTATAATTATTTTTGAATAATTCGAGACGTTCTTTGCGAGTAGGTAAGTTAATAACAAAAACCTTATTTATTTTATTTTTATTATTGTTATTATGAATAATTATATTTATAATAATACCTATACATAAAAATATAAAAAAACTTAAAATGATAAATAATAACATTCAAATATCTTTAATTATTAATGATATAAAGAAATATAATATTTGCATAAATCATATATGTATTGATTTACGTAAAAACACAAACCAGTTCTTATAATTGAATGTTGAATACCTAATTGATTAAATTTGAAATTCTTAATGATGGATTTAATACTTTCATTAGTTGCATATTTTTTATTTTTGATGAGATTAAAAGGAGATACAACAACTAACCCACAACAAACAGTAGCGATGTTAATAAGATGATTATCGCCTTTAAATGATAAATAAATATTATTGAAAAAGAAATCACGAGTAATAAGAGGAAACATTCCAACGAAAAACCCTTTATATCCGAAATTTTTATAAATAACTCTAATGCTATTTTTATAAGAACAGTCATTATACCAGCTATGAAATTTAATAAGCTGAATGGGACTGGTTATACCACACATAACAGAAGTAATAAGAGAAGTTTGAACAACTGAATTAGTTTTTTGATAATAATAATCAAGATAAGAGAAGTATAAGCCAGAAGTAATGATTTTAGTACTAATGGTAAATAAAGAACCTTTATATAATTCAGTCCAGATACTTTTATTAAAGAAGCTTATGTTCTTAGTTGTAGAAACATAAACAACTTTATCAAATGGATTGAAGATAAGTGACGAGATGACACCAGTAGCAACGCCAGGTATGAAATCGTTATTCATTTGTAAATAAAAAAGCTAAAACTTAAAATCATTTTTTTCTAATATTTCCATTTATGACCACAATTTATGCAGGTGAAATATTGGGTCATAGCTTCATCACCACTGCGAGTTTGTAGTTCATAATAAGTAACCTTGTTGTTTTTGCATCTGCCACATTTAATAGCATCAGTCATAGAAACTTGTTTAATTTCATAAGCAGATTTGATTTTTCTTTTATGTTTCTCCATAATTTCTTGCCATATTTCTGGGAACATTTCTTCACAAGACATATAAGGTAACTTATGAGGCAGAAAATCTCTATTTTTCAATCGTTCGAGAAGGTTATTATTTTTAATATAAGAATTATTATTAAGATTGGAATAGATACTGATAGAAATATTTAAATAAGTATCTGCAAATAAATCATTAGACCATGATAAAGGAATTTTAAGTGAATTTGCATAATCGATAGTAGAATTAAAGATACCTATTTCAAGGTCTCTCGCTTCGATGTCACTTAAATGAAGGTCATTTTTGAATAATTCAACGAGTTTATTTCGAGCTTCATGTTTATTATTGTTGTTTGTGTTTGTATTTGAATTAGAGTTGTGAATTATTGTTGCCATAATAAGAAATAAAACCAATTCTATAAATCATTTTTTAATTTTAAACAACTACACAAGAAAAAAAATGAATATCTTTTATATAAAGATTAAACATAAAAAGAAATATAACAATGAGTTCCCCAGTATTACCCGCAAATATCGACTTATCCAATTTGAAGTATTCCCAAGTAAAAATCTTATCATCGGGTGCTAAAACTGTATATATCAACTATGGTACAAGTAAATTAAGAATTCAAACACCAGTCATGTATGTTCCTTATGGAATTAATGAAGGAGGATTTGAGGATAAGAATGCAAAAGTAGAAGTAAAAACAACTGATAAGAAATATGATATCACACTTTCATTCAAAGGACATGAAGAAAATGAAAAGATTGGAACATTCCTGAAAAAGGTTAAGGAGTTGGAGCAAAAGATTATTGATGATGCATTCCAATATCGCGAGCCCTGGTTTAAAGATTCTGATTTAGATAGAAAGATGTTGGAGAAGTTCTTTTCACCAGTTGTAAAGGTAGATAAGGATAAGAACACAGGAAAGGTTGTTGGCAAATATCCCCCAACTATTCGTTTCAAACTTCCTTATGATAACGAAAATGACAAGTTTAAGTTTCAGAGTTATAACATGGAGAAGGAACCAATTGAACTACTTGATATTCTAACAAAACTAAAAGGAGGAAAAGCTCAATTGATTGTAGAACTAAGTGCGATCTGGTTTTCAGGTTCTAAGTTTGGAATTACATTCAAGGTTATTACAGGAAAATTCCAACGTTCTATTAGCAATGACGTATCATTTATCGATGACAGTGATACAGAAAATGCTGTAAATCAAGTTGAAGAGGAAGAAGATGAGGAAGTTGTAGAAATCGCGAAAAAGATGGATGATACAAGAGTAGATAATAGTGGAGATGAGGAATATACGGAACAAGAAGCAGCTGAACAAGATACGGAACAAGAGGTTGTATCACAACAAACAACCCAAGAAAAGAAGAAGGGAGGAAGAGCAGCAAAGAAGTAAGAAAAATAACTAAAATAAAAATTTCTTTTTTATTTTTTCAATTTTATATATGAATAATATAAAACAGCGGATAAACAAGTCCAAAAGACACCCCAAAGAATTTCTCTTATGGTAATATAAATATCCCAATTATCGAACATAAAAAAAAGAGTAGTATTAAAGACACCATGAATAGCAAGAGCGATAAGTAAAGCACGTTGTAGAACTTCAATTAAAGTTTTTTCTTTTGTTATGTAAGTTCCAATGAGATAATACCAGACAACACCGAGAATTAAATAACAGATAAAAAAGGATATATATTTATAGGTATTTAATGTCATAGGTTTTCCTTGAATTTTTTTAATTTTGCTATTGTAATAGGCATTAGAAATATAAACATAAAAGAAGATATCAACAAATAGATAAATAAAAACAAAAATAAGAATAGTAATATTCATATTTATTCTTCTTATAATTAAAAAATAAAAAGAAAAATGAAAATAATAAAGGCCATAATAAGATGAGCAATAAAAGTAGGTTGATTATTATTATTGATGATAACAGAAGTATCATTAAAGAAATAAGAAAGGGCTTTGAATGCATAAGGAGATGTTAAAATTAGATATAAAAGAAAACCATAAACAGCAGTTCTTAATTTAAGTTTATATTGGAAGTTATCCATTTTAACAGTCTTTTTTTTATTATCCGTATTCATATCCATTTTAACTATTAATAATATTAATTAAATAAACGATATTAGTGGAATTAAGAGAATGATTATGAATAATAATAGGGGTTTCTATATCGGACATCCATTCAGGAAGACAATTATAAAAATCATTACTATAAATGCTTAAAGATTTCATAAAATTGCAACATAAATAAAAATAGGAATTTCCATTTTTAAATAATTTTATAATTTCTCTTGCAAAATCATAAATAAGATTATTATCATTAATATTCACAAAAAAGTTAGAAAAATCAGGATTATTCATAGAAATAACTTTAAAGGTTTTAATTATATTTTTAATTTGAACACTTGTTAATTTAAGGAACCAATCAGCATGTGTATAAAACCCTATTTTTTCAATTGAAAAACAAACATCGGTATAAGCTTGTGTATGTGAAGTCCATTCGGCGTTAATATTATTATCTAATTTAAAATATTTGATGAAGATATTAAGATTACGATAAATTTTCGTATCTATGTTTTGTTTTGTATATGGGTTCCAATATCCGTTCGTTTCAATGAAATGTTTAAATTCCATTGGTTTAAAACAATAGTATTTATTTTTTTCGTTATAAATAAATCTTTCTTTTATCGGTATTTCTTCAATCTTATCAAATGTAAAAGGGTCTTCGGTATTCGTAATTTTAAGATTATTATTATAAATATGTTTTTTAATAAGAATTTTATAAATGAATTTTTTAATAATAATAAGAGAACTTAGATTATTATTTATTTTCATATAAGTATTATAATTGATATTAAAAATGATATCAAAAATTTGATTTAAATTAAGATGATGATATCTATAATAATGATAAGGGGAATAAAACAAATAAGAATAAATAGAAAATAAAATCTTTTTGTTATTAAAAAGAGTTTTTAAAACAGTTTTAAACATCAATTCTTTTACATAAATACTATCGTTCGTATATATGTATGTAAATATCTTATATAACTCAGAAACACCAATATAAGCATCATTATTAATATTACTATTAGAAATGATATCATAAACGATATTATTATTATTCGTATGAATATTACAATACTTGTTATTAGTTTTTGTTTTAAAATTACAAGATTTGCAATTATTTATAAATCTATAAATACATTTGCGTGTTTCCACCATTATCTCTATAATACTAATATTAATAATGTTTATATTTGTTCTTGTATTAAGATACCAGCATTAACATAACTATAATAATTATAAATCTTACCATCTACTTCAACGTATTTCTTTCCTTTTTTAATGATTACCTTACCTTTATTTTTTTTCAAAACTTGATATTTCTTATGTTTCATAATTTTATAATCATCTTTAATATCACTTGTATATGATAGGTCATTTTTATTTACACCAATAGCCCATGAATAACATTTATAATTATTACCTAAGGGTTTATTTTGTTTTGAATTAATAATACAATCAAAAGAACTTGCTTTAAGCATCTTTAAGAATTGATTAATGATATCCATTTTTTTATTCGCGATTGTTAATATATGTTCATCAGTAGAAATAGATTTATCTAAGGTCTTAATAGAATAATCTTTATCTAATTGTATTTTTGTGAATTTCATTATATACCTATATACGGTAACGTTTCTATCTTTAAGAGGTAATGATTGATGAGAACATGAACGAATAGCACGTCCAATAACTTGTTCTATACGAATATTATTCCAGTAAGGTTCCGTAATTAAAACTCTTCTAACATTCAAAAGAGAAATACCTTCTGCACCACTTGCAGTAATACAAAAAACTTTTACTAATTTTCCATATAACTGACTTTTATGACTATCAGCAGGTAATTTTTGTGAAATTTCAACAGGAAGATTTTTGATATTACCATTAAAAAGGTTCATTAAAATTCTTGTTTTTTCTTTATCGGAATTAAAAATAACATAACGTTTATTATCATAACGGGGATTAAAAACATCATCATCAGTAAAAACATAACCTGTTTCAGTTTTCTTTATATCAACTTGTTTGAAACCATTAAAATTAAGAAATTCAGTTAATAATCCGAGACCTTCAACGTTTCTAAATTGGGAATAAACAAGTACAGAACCAGGGGAAGAGTTAATATCATCATACATTTGAGCAAATTTAGGACTTAAATTTTTTTTAACGTAATTATAATTGAGGTATTTATTTGTAATTATCTTATTAATGGCAGTAGCTAATTCTTGTTCATATAAATCCTTAACTTTTTCTTCTTTTTTGGGTCTTACTGATGGTTTTTCATTTGTAAGTTCTTCGTTTTCATCTTCGTCAATTTCTTTTTTAAGTGACTTCTTAACATCATTGGGGTATTTGCGTTCAATTTCTTCTGGAAAACTAAAATTACAAACCATACGACTAAATGCGCGATAAACAGAACTTTTGCTATCAAAGATATTACCTCCTTTTTTAGCGTTATCCATTTTACGTTCAATTGTTCTTACATCTGCATATTTCTTAAATTGGGTATCAGTCATATCTAAATAATGGGTAACATCAGGAAGACGTTCAGGGAATAAATCGCTTCCGCTGATACTATAATAACTAACAGTACCTAAAATTCTTCTGTTGAAAAGGTCTTCATTTTTAATTTTGGGATTTTCTTCATCAGTTAAATTAAGGAAATAATTATTGAAATCTTCTTTTGAATTAGGAAGAGCACTATATAAGTTAATAGAATACTTAGAACTTATTTTAATTTCTTTATTAATACCATTAAGATTTTTAATGATATTATCAATAATGGTTTCAATTGGTTCTTTCCATAGTTCTTCATTTACAACAATACCTTCATTTTCCTTTTTATATCCGACTGGCAATAAAGATAAATGAATTTTCTTATTTTCATTATCAATATAAAATTCATCAATAATAGAAAATAAATTTACATCGGTTAATTTTTTTATAAAATCTTCTTCATTAAGAGATTTGGAGGTTTTTGTTAAAGTTAATTCATAAACAGATAAATAACCCCTAACCAGATTAATAATAGTAGCAATCTCATAAGGATTATTAATAATAGGAGTACCTGAAAGTAAAATAACCTTACAATCATTTGCATTCATTATTTTTGTGTAAATATCTCTTGCTAATTTACTTCCATTTACAATTCTACTTGCAAAATTATGGACTTCGTCAATAATAATAAAGGAATTATCGAAAGGAGATTTTCCAAGATTTTTAATGATATTACTTGTAAGACCATTATAACTAATAAAAGTATAACGATTGCGAATAATATGAGAAATGGTTAAATCAATATTAGTTTTATCTTGTTCGTTAGGAGTAGTTTTAATAACAGTTGCATTAGGAATATCATTTTCATATAAAGGTATCCATACTAACCCATCTTTTTTGATGATGGTTTTATTGATGGCATATTTATCTAAGAGTATTTGTTGAACATCTGGATTAGTTTTGGCAACTTTAACAAGTGACCAATCTTTTTTTAAGTTAAGTCCAATAGAACTTATTTTATAGATTTCATTTTCATAATTGATGGCAAGAGATGCAGGACTTAAAACAAACATCTTTTTTTTATTAATATAACCTTCGGCGGCAGCAATAGAAGCACCTGATTTACCTGAACCTAATTCGTGATATAAGACAGCACCTCTATATGGACTATTTACTTGAATATAATCTTTAATAAGTTGTTGTTGAGGAAAAAGAGAAATAGAACTATCTTTGATGTCATCTTCTTTTCTATCACAAGTATTTTTAGCAACAGGTTCGTATAACTCAGGTTTAAAAGTTTTAAAAATAGTTTCATTATAACCTATACGGTTGGGTAAAGTCCAATGTGTAGGAATTGTTTTATTTGTCATTTATATCTAATATAAATATATATAAATGTTAAAAAAATAAAGGAATAAGAAAGATAAATGAAAATAAGATTAACCATTGATAATAGAGAAACTAATTTATATGGTCAAATAAAAGAAAGAGATTTAGATATTTATAAAGATGAAATAGAAATAATAAAAGAACAGTTAGATATAGGAGATATTCATATCCAATTTGAATATAATAACGAAAAATATTTATATATATATGAAAGAAAAACCATAAGTGATTTGATTAGTTCAATTAAGGATGGTAGATATAAAGAACAAAAGTCAAGATTATTAGCATTTAAGGAACAAGAGGAAAGGGTAAATATCGGTTATATAATTGAAGGAGATAATATCATTTCTTCTAATTATAGTAATCATCAAAAACAATTAACAAGTGTTTATTATCATTCCTTATATAGGGATGATATAAAGGTAATATTTACGCGTAATGTAAATGAAACAACAAGTTTTATATTAATGATGGCAACGAAGATATATGAGAAACCAAATGGATTTATCCGAATGTCAAAAACAAATGAGGAATATATAGATGTATGTAAGATAAAAACGGAAAAATGTAAGAATATAAATAAGGATACGTGTTATTTGTTACAATTGTCACAAATACCAGGAATATCGAAGGAAATAGCGAAATTAATAAAAAATAAATATGAAAGTTTAAACATATTAATAAAAAAAATAAATGAGATGGAAACAGAAGAAGAGAAAATAAAAATGATGATGGAAATAAAAGGAATAGGAGAAATGAAGGCCAAAAGAATAATTGAATATTTAAGTTAGGGAAGAAATCATTAACCATTTTTGTTTATAATAAGCTAAACTGCCTTTTGTAGGTGGAGGTAGTTGCTTAGGATAATAGCAAAAATAAATACAAGTTGCAATTAGAATAAGAAAACCTCCAACAATCATTTTTATTTTTATTATTCGTTTTATTTTTAAATAAAAACGTAGAATTTCATGAAAAACTCGGGATAAGTTTCTTTCATAAAACGAGTAAAACCTTTTGTATATTTATTCATAGAACTTTTGTTATAAGTCCTGCCTTTATAAGTACCATCCATAAAATAATACTGTTGTACATGTTGTTCTATTTCTTGAATATCAATATCTTTTTTATCAATACTAATACCACTATTATAACCAATTTTAAAGAAACCTTCTTTGCTAATTATATAACTAATTTTGATATCATCATAACGAAGAACTTTAACGATATCTTCTACACTCGGATAAATCTTATTAGGATGAGTATGAAAAATGATTGTATTATTTCTTTGATTACAAGAAAAAGAATTTCCTTTGGTAAATTTGTCAATTATGAATTCCTTATTTTCATTGATATTAATGATACCACAAACTTCATAATCGATATCATCCGTTAAATATTCATCTCTTAAATTTTCGAATAAAACTCTTTCTTCTGTTAATGTCATTTCTATTGGTTCTTCAAGTTCTAAGGATTTAGATGAAGTAAGACTTTTATATAAATTTATTTTTGTCATTTTTGTTTTTGTTCTTTTATCAACATCAGTCGTAGAAGAAGTTTTAGTTCTTTTCATTATTATTTCTTATTATTATTGTTTATTATTAAAATTCCATTTTTTCTTTTCAAATGTTAAATCTCTTGAACGCATATAATTAAGAAATTTAAGAACGGTTTCTTCATTACCATTACTGAAAAAAAGGTTTAATTCTTGTATGGATTTTTCATTGTTACCACAAGAATAACTTAAATTTCGCATTTCATTTTTAAAGATATCAGAAATGAACATCTTTTGTTCTCCTGATAGCCATTCATCATACATACGTTTATAAGTTTGTTGGTTTTTCTCTAAGATTTGATGAGTATTATTAGCATCATCATAACAAACCTCAATTGTAGTATCAGTTAAAATAACAGAAGTAATTAAATTACTTTTAAAATCCATTATTATAAATAAACAAATATAATTATTATCATAATTATACGAAGAAAAAGAAGTATGGAAGGTGTGGGGTTCGAACCCACGCGTATTAAAATACAAATGATCTTAAGTCATTCCCCTTAGACCTCTCGGGCAACCTTCCTTATTTATTTATAATTAAGTTATCTTTAAGTATATTTTTATTGATATATAACAATTATTTTTAATAAATATTATAATAGAAGTTAATAAATGTCAATAACTATTGGAAAAATAATTTCTGAAATTTTAAATGACAATCGTTTAAAAGTTGGAACTTATAATAATTCAAATGTGATAAATATAAATACTGATATTGATAATTATAAGGATTGTGGCATTAATTTCAAGAACAATTATTTCTTAGGATATTCAAATTTAAATTTCACATTAAATTCAATAAATTCAAATTTGATAAATATAAATGACAATAAAAGTCATATCTTAAATGATTTATATGTAAAGACATTAATAAATACATCAAATGACCATACTTTTATTTATTCAAATTTAACTTTTAAATTAACAAGTAATATAAATAATTCTTTTCAAGTTCTTGATAGTAACAATAATCGTATTTTATTTATCAATAGTAGTAACTTAAATATAAACATAAATAATTCAAATAAGCTTACAATAAATTCAAATGGAATACAAATAAATGATAATATAACTATAAGTTCGAACAAAGACTTACTTGTAAGTTCAATAAAAAACTCAGTTCCAAATACACCAGTTCTTATTGACAACGTTATTTTCAACAAGTTAAACATAGATAATTATAATGTTAAAACTGGTATTATTATAGATAACGAAACCATTGTTCCTCAACCTTCTATTAAAATAAACAGATATCAGGTTGATTGTAATATCGTTGAAATTTCAAACAAATATTACAATAGTTCTAATAGTAATATCATTTTTAGTATAAATAAGGATGGTTATATAGGTATTGGTTCTAATATTTCTAAAAGTCCATTAGATATAAATTTAAATATTCCTATTCATTCAAATGTTATTTCTTATACGAATATCAATTCTAATATAAGTGCCTATTATTTTAATGTAAATAGCAGAGGTTACGTTGGCATAGGTACTGATTTTGCAAGAAATCATATTCACATAAATATAAAAGATGATAGTAATAACGTTATAAATCCACCAGTTATTCATTTGAACTTGAATTATAACAATAATAACAATTATAGAACTTCTAATATCGTTGATTTAAGATTTATAGCAGCGAGGGAATATAAATACAATTACAATAACGAAGATGCATTAATAAGTTCCAATTTAGAAACAATCGATAATTTTATTTGTTCATTTACGAGTAATATAAATGAAATCCCTGGTTCTTTGCCGCCAACACCAGCAAATCGTAGAGTTATATTTAGCATAACAAATACGATAAATAATGATTATATTGAAAAGAATAAGATATCAAGTATAGTTCCTTATAACAGTTGTAATTATCTCCCGTTTTTATTTACATTTAACCAAACTGATTATAACATTAATTATACATTAAGATATGTAAGAAACATTTTTAACGTAGATATAAATGAGATTATTATAGACGGTCAAAGAACTACTCCTATTTATACCCAAACAAATAATAATCATAATATTACTTATACCACTTATATAATCAAATCAACAACAATAAAACCTTATTATGATTCAAATTTAATATTAAAAGAAATAAAAACGCCTATTTATAACATCAATCCATTAATAAGAGATGATTATATTATTTATTTAAATCAAAGGTTATATATCGAAAAAGGGATATATGAATTAAAATCATTTACAGATACTCTTACATATTTATATCAGCCTCCTTCACATCTCTTATATGCAACTTCTAATAATAACTTCTCCATTTCGATATCATCAGATGGGAAAATGGCATTAGGTGACATATCACCATCGGCAACAAGAGATTATTACTTATATGTGAATAAAAAATCAAGATTGGATAACATAGAGATTTTTAATATAAGTAGTATTGAAGGTAAGAATAATGTTAATTTTAGTTATTGTAATATCTCGAATATAAATAAGATATTTGCGACATCAAATATAACAAAGATATTAACAGCAGAAACGGCATATATAAGTAACATAAATATAAGTAATATAAGTGCTCTTAATTTAAGTGTAAATGAAATAAAAATAAAAGATTTAAGTTTTGAGAGAATAACAGGAAGTAATTTGTCAATAACATCAAATTTATTAAATGGGACAAATATGAAAATTCTAATGGGAACTAATGAAGGTCAAATGAAAATGGAAGAAAATAAATATTACATGAGTATTAATATTAATTCGAATATAAATAGGGGTATAAATATCGCAAGTTATTATTCTAATTTAAATCCATCATTGGCATTAAGTGGATATTCAAATAATAATTATCCATTTTTGATTTTTAATAATCAAAGTTCTTCCTATTCATTACAAGTGAATAGCAATAACAAGAGTTATTTATTATATGATAATTTCAGTTTGATAGATAATAATAATAATAGAACAGTTTTTAAACATGTTAATTATAATAACAATGATAATCAGTTTATATTTGGTTCAAGTAATAACATCATATTTGATTTAAAACCAGAAGCTATACCAACAAATACAACAAATAAGATATCATTAGGATACCCATATAGATATTTACTTCAAAATAATTTAAATGTTAATAATTGGGAAAATCATTTCAAGACGAATATAATAACAAATGATTGTATGTTAAATGTTTATGGAAATGTAAATTTAAGTTCTATTAATAATACCAGTTTTATTAAATGTATAGCAAGTGAATTTCCAAATGAGATAATAGGGGTTGGAATAGGAACAAATCCCAGAAGTTCATTTTTATTAACAGTAGGAGGTCTTTCTTATTTCAGCAGTAATATAAATGTAGAAAAAGATGTGTTTGTAAAAGGAACCATTGGGAATGTTTCAGATATTCGAGTAAAACAAGATTTGAAAATAATAAAAGATGCATTAATAAAAATAGAACAGTTAAATGGGTATATATATAGACGAATAGATACGAAAAGAATAGAAACGGGATTGGTTGCACAAGAGGTATTGAAGGTATTACCAGAGGTCATATTTGAAGCAGATGGAAAATATAATGTTTCTTATGGGAATATGTGTGGGTTATTAGTGGAAGGAATTAAAGATTTAAATATGAGAGTAAAAAATTTAGAATTAATAATAAAAACTCTTTTATTTACATTTGGAATTTCTATTCTTATATATAAGAATTATTTATAAGTAAAACAAATAACAATATTAAAATGAAAGTAATTGATGCATTTATATTTTACAATGAAATTGAAATGTTAAAATATCGTTTTGAATATTTGAATAATAATATTGATATGTTTGTATTAGTAGAAGCAACATTAACATTTTCAGGAAAACCAAAGGAATTATATTATGAAAAAAATAAACATTTATTTGAAGATTATAATCATAAAATTTTGCATGTAGTTGTGGATATGAAGGATTACATGGATGAAAAAAATAGTCCATGGGATAGAGAAAAATATCAAAGAAATTATATTAAAAATGGATTAGACGAATTGAATTTAAATGATGATGATATAATTATATTAAGTGATGTTGATGAAATACCAAATGTAAATGCAATTGAATGTGTTAAAAGTATTAATTATAATAATTGTAATTGTGTATTTATGTTAGAAGAAGATTTTTATTATTATAATTTAAATAATATTATAGCAAATTCTAAATGGTATTTATCAAAAATAGGATTTTATAAATATTTCAAAAATGTTGAATTAGATAAATTTAGAGGAGATAAAGCAAATGTTAATTATGGTGTTATCAATAACGGCGGTTGGCATTTGAGTTATTTTGGTAGTCCTGAATTTATTAAAAATAAAATTATGAATTTTTCACATCAAGAATTCGCAAATGAAACTTTTACAAATAAACAACATATAAATAATTGTATCAATAATAGTAAAGATTTGTTTAACAGAGATAATAATATCATTAGATACATACCATTTGAAGAAAATAAAAATCTTCCAAAAGATTATCAAAAGTTAGTATCCTATTTTTCATAATTCATATAAGAACAAGAATAATACTAATATAAGATAAATGAATTTGCCAGGGAAAATCCATTTTAAATATCAGAATGGTCAGGAAAATAAGATTTCATTTAAGATGATTACACAGGTATTAGAAGAAGGACGATTATTAAAACCTAAATATCAAACTGATATGGATGAAGATAAGATAAATGAGATGGTACAATCGTATTTAAAAAATCCAACTCATTTAATTTTCAAAAATAAGATTGTTATTGCTGTTATAAATGAAGAGAAGTTGTATTTAATTGATGGACAACATAGATTACAGATGGCACGAGAGTTATATTTAAATCACGATAAGGACGATGAGTTATATTTATGTTATTTTTATATAAAAACGGATGATGACATGAAGGAGTTATTTTATGAGATAAATAAAGATTCATATAAGAATTATAATTATATAACATTGGACGAGTTCAATTCGAACTTATATGATTATACGAGGTTATATTTGGAGAGAAATTATAGGGATTATTTTTCTCAAAAAAAGAATACAAATAAGGTTTTATATTCGATAAGTGAATTTATGATGATATTAGCGGAGAGAAATTTCTTTAATAATTATACGAAAATTGAAGATATTATAAATGAAATTGAGAATAAGAACAATAAATTTTATAAATTAATTAGTTATAGGGATTATTACATAGAAGATAAGAATTCTTTTTATGTGGATGAACATGAATGTATAAATCAGCAAAAGATAATAGGATTAAAAAATAATAATTTTATTGATTACTTATTGGATATTACGAATAAGACAATACCAGACCATAAATTTAAATACAAGAAACAAAAGATACAACCTCGATTAAGAATTGAAGTTTGGAAAAAGGAATTTGGAGAAAATGAGGAGGGAATATGTCCCTTATGTAATACCACAAGAATTCATATTGGTAAAAACGGGTTCCATTGTAGTCACATCAAAAGTGAAAAAAACGGAGGAGCAACAGATATCACAAATCTTAGACCTTTATGTGATAAATGTAATTTAAAGATGGGAACTCGTAATTGGTATGATTAAAGGTTGATTTTATTTTTTTAAATGGAATAAATAAGATAGAACAATAATTATGAGTGTTAGTACGATGATACCAAATAATTGTAATAATATCGAAGTTATACCTCAATCTCATGATATTGGAATATGTTGGTTTAATTCTATTTTAACGATATGTTTGTATAGTCAAGGATGTAGAAGAGTATTATTGGAGGCATCACATACATGGGATAAGAAAAATAAGATATTAATGATAATAAAAAGATTTATACATAAATATTATTATAAGAGTGAAGCTGAGATTAAAAATTTTTTTAAGAAATTAAATCCAGAATTTTTATTATTAGAATTCTTAAAAACATTTGATTTAAATTTCTTAGAGTTAAATAAAAGAAATATTCATTTTATTATACATGAGGGATGGGTTATAAGTTATATAGCAATGGTATTTAAGGCTTTAAATATCAATTATAAAGATATCGTAATAACAGAAAAGTATAAATACCAAGATATATTAGAATATATAAACATAGGTATTATCTTATACAACTTAAAAATTCAAAATAAGATATCTGTTAAAAATCCATCCTTTGTTCCAAATCTAATCATATATTCAGATAAGAAAAATATAAATAACAATGATTTTTTTAATTCAATAATTAAAGATAATAAGAATATTTTTAAATTTAACAAGTTTGATGATAGCAATTTTGATGATACCAGATTAGACCAAGAGATTATTTATAATGGAGAAATATACAAACTTGATGCATGTATTATGCGTAATTATAACAACTTAACAAAAACAGGTCATATAATCGCAGGAATTACATGTGATGGGAAAAGATATATATATGACGGACAAAAAATAAAAGGAAATCCTAACCCATGTAAGTTATTTGAATATGATTGGCATATTAATGAAAACAAGATATTTAAAATCAATTATAATGCATGTAATTTAGATGAAATATATGCGGAAGATAATAGATATCAGTTATTTTCATTTTTAAAAGGAACAAGACTTTTAATTTATGTGAAAGAAAGTTATTATGATAAACAAGAAAGATTAAGATTATTTTTTACAAGTTCTACGCCAATTTTAAATAAAAAAAATTTATTGGATTATATTTATAACTTTAACGACTTAAATGGAATTGTAAATAAACTTAAAAGTATATATACAGACCCAACTGATATCGATGAAATAGACCGAATAAAAGGAAATATAAGAAAACTAAGAGATTTTATTTATATGAAATTAAATGTCAAAACTGATACGACACCTATCATTGGAAAACAAAAGAAAAGTTCAACAAAATCGCCATTGAAAGATACTAAACGACAAAAAACAACAAAAACAAGAAAATCGTCAAAAACGATGGAAATTTCTTAATTAACTTTGGATTTTAATATAATCCAATAATCACCCGTATAATTACTTATATATTCATATGGAAGATAAAAATAACCTCTATCTCCCCAATAAGACCCCCATGAGTTCCTTAATATAAATATTTGTTTTGTATCATCATAACCACATATGACGATTGCATGGCCTCCTATTATCACATCATTTTCAGTAGGCATTTTAACTATACCAGTATTTGCGGTTTCATAACTCATAAAATTACTAAAAATAAGGATACCAGCTGAAATAGGTTCATTTTTATTTAACCAATATTTGATAGTATCTAAGTTATTATCGATATGAATAGCTTCAATAAGATAATTGTTTTTGGCACTAATATAACAATCATCAGGTGGTCTAAGATAAACGTTATTGACGTTATAAGGAAATTCATTTTCTTTGCAAATTCCAAACATTTTAAGACATCTAATACCATCTTCTAAATAAGCACCGTTATCGATATGAGTTTCATTTATTAATAAACGTTCATTGTAATATAAAAATAATCTTGAACCTCTGAAATTTAAGTTATCATATTCGAAAATAGAACATAAAGAATTCGCAGTACAACTACCTATTTTACCTTGGTCATATACCTCAGGAAAATTATTCCTTAAATCAATTCGTTCGTTTATATTCATATCAGTAGAAGTAACCATTGGAGTAGCAGTAGCAGTTGCAGTAGTATCGATATGAATGAAATTTCTTAAAATGAAAATAAAACAATTAGAAGAATAGTTATCTTTAAGTAGATAAAAGAAAGGTAATTGGAGATAATTATTGAGATATTTAATATAAAAGACTTGTTTATAGATGTTAAAACCGCAAACAACAACCGTAATACCTCCTAATAATTTCTCCTGAGGTTTTGGCATAGGTATTTTTTTATTTTTGATGGTATCTTCATATTCAAAACTTTCGAATATTTGAATAGAAACAACAAAAGGTTCGTTATTAATCAAAGATAAAAAAAGACTATTCAAATCTTTTTTAATTTTAATAAAATCAAATTTAAATTTACGTTCTTTTGCGATTTCATAAATATGAATATCAGGTTCTTCATTTAATTTTGTTATATCATATGGATATTCGTTATAAGAACAAAAACCATTCTCAATTAAACTTTTTATAGAATTATATAAGTTATAATTAGTGGTATTTATACGTTCGTTATAGTAAATGAACATACGAGAACATCTATAATTAGGAATATCGTATTCAATTAAAGTTGCTAATGAATTTGCAGTAGTTCCAAGAATATCAAAATACTCTAATGGTGGCATTTTATCCCTTAAATCAATTTCATATATATCATCAGGAAGTTGAATAATAAATTCGTTTTTTTGAAGAAGATAATCAATATTAACAGTATTATCAATTACGACATCATATATCATTATTTATTTAATTTCTATTTTTATTTTATTTTTTATAACAACATTCGATACCATATTTATTTTTCTTAATGATATCAGTTGGATTTGCACATTTACCATCCACAGGTCTTCTTGGCTTGGGACAAGTAGTATTTATATTTATTTCCTTCGGTTCCTTCGGTTCCTTCGGTTCCTTTGGAGCCTTAGGTTCTTTCGGTGCTTTCGGAGGTTTATAACAACAAAAGACGCCATGTTTATTTTTCTTGATGATATCAGTAGGAATTGGACATTTGCCATTTATAGGTCTTCGAGGCTTAGGACAACCTTTATTAGAATTCTTATCTCTTCTGACAGCAACACCTTTGATGTTTTTAAGAGGTTCTATATCTTCACTTGAAACGGAAATAGAAGAAGATTTGGATTTTGTTATAGGTGATTTGCTATTATCATTCCAAAGATAATAATCAAAAGAAATCTTATGTAAATATTTTTCAAGAATACTTATTATTTTCTTTTTTGTAGGGATGATATTAGTATAAATCTTATCATCACAAGTCATAAGACTGCTATAAGGATTTACAGCAATATAATTATGGATAATAACTTTTCGTTTTAGTATCTTATCGGTAGGGGAGATATCATCATGAGATTTATGACGAATACAACGTCCTTCTATTTGTTCTTTTGCAGAAGAGTTCCAGACGGGGTCTATTTGATGTAAATGTTGTATATGTTTAAAAGAAATTCCTTCTTTGATGGAAGGAGAACCAAGAATAACTCTTATTTGTTTTCCGTCGATATTAGAAGTAGAATTAAGAACCATTTTAACATCTTGTTTTTGTTTGTCATTTAAACTTGCATCCCAGATAACAAAAGTTTTATAATAGTTATCATGTTTATTTTCTTTTGTATAATTACTCCAACCTTTCATTTCAAGATAATTGGCAATTAGTTCTAAACAGTATTTGATGAAATTAGAATAAATTACATGTTTTCCAGGTAATTTTAGTAATTCTATTAGTTTTTTTATTTTAGGTGCATATTCTTCCATATCACTGAAAATTAAATCCTTCTTTTTGCTATCATATGCAGATATAGATAATTGACGTTCTTTCATACAAAAATTATCACCTTCCATTTCATCTTCATTTTCATTCTCATTCTCATTCTCTTCATGAATTTCATTGATTTTCTCAAATTGAGTTTCACTAATTTCAATACGGATGTTATCTTCTTCGGTTGTAGGATAAGAAGAACGGTCTTTAAGTTTATAAAAACTAACCTTATTTTTGAGAAGATTAATAAGAGTTTTTAAATCTTCGGGTTTCTTGCTTATTTCTTTGGGGTTTAAATCAGGTCTTAATGTTAATAAGAGTTCGTTAAATTGACCGAAGTTATCAAAAACAGGGGTAGCAGTAAGGAAGAACATCTTACAAGTGGGGTCATTTAAACGGGTTAATAAACGTAAGATAACGGCATTAATACTACGAACAGGAGGTTTTTTAGGAATTTTATTTATTCTGATGATTTCCTGAATTACTTTTGGGTCTAATTTAGAAGCAATAAGATTATGGACTTCATCAATAATAATAATACGGTTTTTGGTAATATCCGTAATGGTTTTTTTAATATCACCTGATTTTAAAAATAGATTTCTTATTTTTTCGTAAGAGTTAATATCATAATTCTTATTTATTTTTTTCATAAATCTTTGTCTTATAATCTTCTTATCTTCATCGCTGGTATTCGGATTAGTGTATTTCTTATAATCTTCTGTTGATATATATAAGTTCCCACAACTCTCAGATATAAGTTCATCAATAAAATTTGTTTTTAAACGCGCAGGAAGTAAAACAAGAACTTTATAATTCTTATGAGTATCCATAATACTTTCAGCAATAGTAATGGAAGTACATGTTTTACCGCTACCAATACCATGAAACAAAAGTAACTTATCGATGTTATCAAAGTTTTTAGTTATATAAGAACTTAAAAAAATTTGTTGTTTAAGAAGTTTTTTTTCAGGATTTTTTAATTCTTTATTATAAGTCTTATACGTGCTTGTTCTATTCATATGAATTCTTCTACTATTAGATAAAAAATAAATTTACGTCTTATTAGTAGAACAAAGAAAAATAAATGCCTCCTTCTAAGAAAAGCTCAACCTTAACCTCAACCTCAACTTCAACAGAAGTTTGTGAAACTCCTAATGTTATCATGTACATGTCTTTTATCTTAATGATAATAGTAAAATCCATAATCATATCAAGTTTAGATAACCTTGAAAAATCTGAATGCCGATGTTCTAAAATTCCCCCTAAGTCTTATTTAAAATCATGGTTTGTATTCATGCTCATTTATAACATCTTTGTATTAGTATTATTTTTTATAAGTAATGAACTCTGCTGGACATTATTTGTAAAACGTTATTACTTATATGTCTTAAATTTAATATTCGGAATTATAAATGTTGTTATGCTCATACAATTGTTCTTTTATGTAAGAGAACTTAAAAATTCTTGCGTTTGTGCTTATGGCAATAAAGAAAAATTCATTTATTGGTATCTCATCATAGTATTCTCAATCATGTTAGTATTATTCTTATTAATGATAATATTAGCCGTTTTAACATATGTAATGTTAGGACGACGATAAAAATAAAAGTTATAACTATAAGTATTTACGCTGGAAGTCTTGAATTCATATCAAGAAGAAGAGAATAAATCATATGAAGGGTAACTGGTTGATTTAACATTCGCTGAAATTGACGTTTCTTTTTATTCGCTTGATATACTTGAATATCTTGAACAGTAATTTTAAATCTGGATGCAGCTTCTTCAAGAGTAATTGAATGGTCTTCATCTACAAGTGTCAAAGCCTTTACAATAAGACGCGTCTTAATACTTCCCGCTGTTCGTTGTAGTTGTTTTGCAATTTCTTCAAATGAAACATCTTCGGCAATCTTATCAACAAGAGTATTATCTTCATCTACTTCCCATTTTAAACCTGCACGTGAAGTTTCGGGATTTTCACGTTGTTTTCGTAGTTTCTCTTGAAATTGAAGAGTTGTCATTTTAACTTGGGATTTTTTCCTAATTACATTAATATAAATAATTCTTAAATCATTTTATATGCTTTCATAACATTATTAATAAAGGAAGTAGGGGGTTTAAGTTTATTATTATTGGCAATAATAATTAAAGTAAGTGCAAAAGAATAATAATCATTTAATTTAAGAAAATAATATTTATTTTTTTTAATCTTAGTGATATCAACCCCTTTTTCAACATGAGAAATACTATTATCAACAACAGTATTTATATCATTATCATCAATGTTTTTATATTTAACGAATTCCCTTAGGGTATTATTGAAATTCTTAATGGTAAGAGTATGGTATTTCTGTGTAATCTTTTTATTTTTAATAAATTTATATGTTAGAACTTCATATTCATATAAATATCTATATATGTATAAAGGAACTCCGATGTTATAAAATTTAATAGGATGATTAAAAACAAGACTACCATTTTTGGTATTGATAAAAGACCATGATTGATTTTTAATATCATTGGATGTTTCCCAGTCAATTAACTTAAAACGATTATTACAAAAGATGATATTATCAGGTTTTATATCATTATGAATATAATTATATTTATTAAGAATATTTAATGTTTCAATGATGTCTTTATAACATTTATCTAAAAGTTTTTGTGTGAATTTTATATTTTCCAATGTAGAATAACAACGTTCAAGGAATATATAATAATTACCATTAAAAATAAGTCCATAGATATCATCATTTTTGTAATTAAAAATGCTTTTAACTGTTGTATATTTTTCAATATCTTTTCCAAAAATTCTTATGATATTACGATATCCGTCGAGTTCATTGCTAAAATTCTTAGAATTTGTGCCAAATAAGAAACTCGCATTCATAAATTTCTTCGCAAGTAATTTTCCTTTTGTATTTTTAAGTTTTCCCAATAACCAATTCTTTTTATCCTGATTTAATTTTATTTCTTTATGTAGAGAAACAAGGAATATAGAATTAGAAGTATCGTTTTTTAATTCATTATAAACAGTCACCTCATCTTCGTTATTATCGTTATAAATATCCATAACAGCCCCTTTATAACCTTTGCTTATAATTCTTCCACCTTTATTCATTTAAAATGCTTCTAATATAAAAGGATTATTAAAATTAATTATTTCTTCTTTCGCAGTAATTTCTGTTTTTACAAAATTTTCATCTATAAATGCATTTATAATTTTATTTATGAAATTATTCATATCTTTTTTTGTATATTTCTCTTTTGTTATAAAACTATTTGTTATTAAATTAATTTTAAAAATATGATGATAAATATCATAATTAATTTTATTGAACCTATATGTTTTTAACCATCCATATTTATAAATATTAATGTCTTTAAATATAAAAGCATTAATAATTCTATTAAAATCAGTGGAAACGCTATTATTTTTTTCTTTAAATGTTTTTGCTTTTCCAAAGTCCCATATAATCCATAAATAACCCAAATTTTTAAGATATATATCTTTATTAAAAATCTTATAATGATAATACTTATTTTTATCCTTATTATTCATATGATAAAGGACATTGCCCCAATGTAAATCATTATGATAATTACCTGTGTATTTATAAAAGAAAATCAATGCCATAAATATTTGAACAAGAGCATTTGAATACAAACAAGAATAATGATTGTTTTCTATTATAAACGTCTTTAAATCCCCATTAGCTAATTCATTTAACAAACTAATCTTATTGTACTTGTAACAAGTAAGAATGTTATATAAGATGGGAAAATGATGACATTTATTATTAATACAAGCCTCCGTTAATATCTTTAAAATCTTAATTTCATTTAAGGTATTGATATTAATATCAGTAATTTTTATGGCAAATATTTGTTTTTTATTATTGTTATTATTTCTGATGGTTGCTAAATAAACATCACCAAATTTACTATTGCTACCTATTTTTCTAATGATATGAATATTATTGAAGGAATAAATAGGTTCATAGTAATTATTATAAGTAATATTTAAACAATATTCTTTTTTGTTATTAATAACGGTATTATTTTTCATATCATAATAAAATTGAATTCTGTTTTCAATGTTTTTAATTTGATTTTTAAAAATGGGCGTAATAGAAGTTGAAGAGGAATGACGAATAATAGAATTTTTTTTTATTTTACTTATAGATAAATCCATATTTATATTTCTAATGATAAATATTATAAAAATCTTTTTACTCCTTTTATTTTCTTTTTCTCATTCCTTTGCTTTTTCTTATATAAGCAAATTTCATATGATTTCAAGAAATAACATACGCGATACTGCGATTAATTTCATGAATTTAAATGAAATTTTAAACGACAGTTGTAAGAGATATCATCTTAATATTCATAATTATAATAATAAATCCTTATGTTTTAATTATGAAACGTTTTCATATGTAGATGATTATCGTTATAAAAACATTTATTTATTAAAAGATAAGACTACCTATTTAGCAAGTTATAAATTTAAAATAGATGATAGCAAATATAAGTATCTAATTTTAATAAAAACAAAAATGAAGACAAAAACAAGAACAATAATGGATATTTATGTGAAATATAATCAAATAATTATAAATAAAAAAATAAACGATTATCTTATTTATAAAACTATTTATAGTTGTGTAAATAAAAAACAATTGTCAAATATAAATGAGATATTAGAAAAGTATTTTCAATATGGTGGATATTTAAACAAATCTAATATGCTTAGATAAATAGCCATAAAACAATTCTTATTATTCTCATTTGTTTCATTATTATTATCATTATTAACGTTGTTTTTAATGAAAGTATCCATATCTACATAAACATCATTCTCATAAATAATAGCTAATTTATTTTTATTCATGTATTTTCAATCATATAAGAATAAATATTTATATATAAATATGTTAAACATCGCTAAATTAGTTATCCTCATTTCTACTTTCCTTATATCAAATACTTATTCATTTGAATTAGGAGTAGGATTATGGCATGGTTCTACATATACATATACAAGGAATTATAAAAATAAATTTGATTTTACAAAACCTATAATTAATACTTATAATTATTCGCGTAATTTTAATATTAGTTTCGATAAAAACTATTATTATTCAACCAATGAAAATTATAGACTTAAATTACAATCATATAAAAAACAAGGTGGTGTTATGGTTAATACTAATAAAAATACTTATAGAAAAACATTTAATAATCAAATAATTTTTATTCATAATAATACAAGGTCTATTATCAATGTCAATTATTATAATAATAAATTAAATTATATATCACTATCTAAATTAAGAAGTGATTTAAATAAAAATAACATTAATAATCCAATTTCTAAAATTAAAACTTTGCGTTTTTACAAAACAACAAATATTAAGTCAAGTAATATTTATCATACTTTTATAAGTAAAACTGATTTATTTGATTACGAAAAAGACCATATTTCAAATGTTTTTATTGATAATATGGTTATTTCAGTTCCTGAAATTATTAATGATAAAGATAAAGATAATAAACCTGTATCTATGTTATTTGGCTGTTTATTATCAGATGAATGTTATAAACAACTTACTTTAAATTATAATTTTAATGGTTATTTAGTTTTTACTGATTTCGTATTTAATGAATATGAACCATTAAAATCTTAGATAAAATCTCAATTATTTTTGTTTTGAATAACTCTTTAATATTCTTCTAAGACCGCTGCTTCTGCTGCCGCCTTTGGTATTTGTTAATTCATAATTCTTAAAGTTACCTAATATCTTCAATCCTATTTGTTCATTGATTACATTAGAACTGTCATAGTTCTTTAATATCTCTTCTAATAAAGGTGATGTAATATCTTCATCCATATATTTCTTTATATCATCATAAAATTTATCTGGTAAATTCGATTTAGGTTCAATAAATTTCTGTGATAAATAAATATTATCAGTTATTTGTATTTTACTTTTCAAATTGAAACCTTCTAAATTTCCTTTTTCCTGATTTAAAAATTTAAATAATTTTTCATAATAATTATAATATTTATTTTTTTGTTTTAATTCCTTTAATTGATATTCGACATCACTTATTCTTTCTTGAATGGGAATAACATTCTTATAATAATTATTCATGATTGTATCAAATGTCTCATCTGCTTTTGCAAGTACTTCACTTAAAAATTCAATAAACTTATTATTGGTATTCTCTTCACTTTCTTTAAGTAATTTCTTCAAATATTCAACGAATTGTTTCGTATTATCGACATCAGGAATTTTAAAATTAATATCTTTAATGAAAGACATTAGTTTTTTAATGTTATTGTTAATGAATAGGAATTCAAGGGTTTTATATTTGTCATAATTGTTAAACATTTTTTTCATTTGTAAGATATCATATTTATTCACTGAATAACTGTTATATAATTGTTCAATCCCGAGAATGGGGTTTGGTTCAAGTTTTATATAAACATACTTCTTATTGTTATTTTCATACTGATAAAAGATAACATTAAAATCATAATCCAGATGTAATAATAACTTAAAATAATTATCTTGTATATTCTTATCTTTGGAATAACGATAATAATAATCTTTTTTGAATTTATCTTTAATGATATTACTTTTGATATTCATATTAGGAGAAATAACTGAATAAAAAGGTTCTGCAATAAAATACTCAAATTTAAAAAATTGAACTAATAGTTTTATATTTACATCCTTAAAATTAATTCCAGATAATAAGAAATAAAATAAGACTTCGTTATTATCTTCAATTGTTATTGAATTTTCACCATTAAATACGCCAGTTAATATAAGATATTCAATAAAAATTTTCACAAGTCTTATTCTCATTTCTTTATTTGTTTTCATTTCTTTCAATTTCTTTAATAACAAAGTTTCTGTTTTTATAAAAACAATCTTTTCTTTTTTATCTTCAAATTTAGGCGAAAAAACATGTTTCATTAATTTATCTATGAATATCATAGGGTCATTTTCATTTAATTTGATTGTATTGGCTATTTTAATCATATTTGCAAGTAAATCATTATAATTACTATGGGTAGTAATTAAACTCTCACTTTCATTCGGTTTTTCTTCTTCTTTCTTCTTTTCAAATAAATAACTATTTATAAATCTTTCAAACGTATCTATGTTCTCATTAAAAGTTTCCAATGTTTCCTTATCAAGTTTATATATAACCCTTTGTATTTTTTCATTTCTTCTTATTTTATCCATTAACTTTTCATTTTTAATGATATTATCATAATGCTTCAACTTATTTTTCACATCCACATTAACTTTTACAGGTTTTTCTATTGTCTTTTTTTTTGTATCTGTTTTAAACAAAAACATTAATTCTAATCCTAATATTTATAAAGATATTTGTAGTTCTCCCTTATTGATATTAATACCTCTTTTTAAATCTTCATCCCAATTCTCCATCTTTTCATTCTCCACAATCATTTTCAAATAAGGAAATACAACCATTGATAATTGTTTAGATGCCTCATAAGGAACCAAACTTGGAATATTCGGAACACAATAAATACTCGTGTTTTTATAACGAATAAAAGGATTTGTTATTTTTGTAGGTAATGATTGTTCTGTAATTCCTCCTTGGTCAATAGCAATATCAATAATAACAGAACCATCCATCATTTTATCTAACATCTCATTTGTTATTAACTTTAACGCCTTCTTACCAGAGATATAAATAGAACCAACAACAACCATTGAAGTTCTTATTAGTTCATTTAAGTTACTCTCATTCATTTTAAAAATCTTACATTCCTTATATTTGTCAAATTCATTTAATTTGCTTGTATCCATGTCAATTAAACAAATATCCTTATATCCCATTGAAAGTGCCTTATAAACAGCAGATTTACCAACATTACCTACGCCAATAACAGTAATCCTGGTATTTTCTTTGTTTTTATCCTTATTTTTATGATTATTATGATATTCAACAAGACCTTTTGCTAATGCTTGTTCTCCTGCTATTTTAGACATCACAGATAAAATCGGATAAGTACCATCATCTTTCTTAATGGTTTCATATGCAATACAGGTGGTTTTCTTTTTTAACATTTCTTGTAATAAAAAAGGATTACTTGCAAAATGAAAAAAAGTAAAAATTAAATGATTTTCATTTATATATTCATATTCGCTTTCTTGTGGTTCTTTTACTTTCACAATAATTCTTGCTTTTGAATATAACTCCTTCGCATTATCACAAATAATAGCACCTGCATTTATATAATCCTCATTTGTATAACTTGCATGAATTCCTGCATTTTTTTCTACAAAAACTGTAACAAAAACATATTTCGAAGTTCCTATTAGTTTTAGAATTTCATAAGGAGTTAAAGAAACTCTACATTCGTTTTCCTTTACTTCTCTTGGAATTCCAATAGTAATTCTTCTTATTATCATTTTTATTTATTTTATGCTTATTATTCTTAAATTAATATTAATATTTCATATAAATAAATGAAACTGGTACAGCCTCATATATCTTAAAATCTTCGTTATCAGGTAATAGTAATATAACTTTTTTTTCAATATCATCCTTTTTAATTATAAATAAGTTACCATCATACGAATGACTGTTATATAAAATCCAATCTTCTTTATTTTTAAAAACACACATATATTTATCATTGCAAATATAAATAACTGAAACCAAATTTAGTTTTTGTTTCCCTTTTTGTTCAAATATATTATTTTCGGTTTCTTTACTAATAGGATTTTGTTCATTATTTATATAATACTCCACTACATTTTTATATGAAGAACTATCAAATTCATTTTCTTTTTTCAATTGTTTTCCATCTTCATTTTTATCCATTTTCTTTTTGGTTTCATAGTTATTTTCATAAGTATAATAAGAGTTTGAAATAGATATATAAACTGAACTGGGTTGAATATTCTTAGTTAAATTCTGTTCATCAGATAAATACTTATGAAAAAATTTAATTCTACTTAAATTATATAAATATTTGGTAATATATATATCACTTATATCTTCTTTACTATAATAATCAATGACTTGTTTAAAACAACTTAAACAACCTCCAAAGTCTTTTCCAAATTTCTTTTCATATTCTTCTATTTTTTCATAAGTTTTTGTCTTATACTCTTGTATTTTCTTTTTTAATGAAGGAACTATAATTCCTTCATATAAATTCGTAGCATTAAAATCATAACTACTTTCATTATAACTCTCTTGATATAATTCACTTAAATTAAAATAATTAAATATTTTATTAACATTTTCTTTATATTTACGTTTTTTATTACTTACATTAACTTTTCCTTTTATTTGCGTTGTAATAAGTTCAATAACATCTTTTTGAATATTTATATTTGTATCAAAATTAAAAGTATTTGTATTTCCATTATTATTTATATTAAAATTTTTATATATTATGTCATTTAAAGAATGACTATTAAAAGAATTAAAATCAATATTATCATAAACATTATAAATTAAAATCATATAAATTAATGTTTGATAAAAATATATTTGGTCATCTTCACTTAAATCACTTACATTTGAACTTTTATAATTATTTATATAAAAATTATCAATATCGCCTTTAAAACTTTCAATAAAAATTTTAGCAATATTTATATAACTATCTTTATCAATATCAATATCACCAATTCTTTTAAAATAATTTGTTATAGATATATATATATCATTATTAAAATTAATATCAGTTATATTTCCAATATTACGTAATGAATTTAAAATAAATTCAAAAAAATATCCATATTTATTAATATCTTCCTTTTTATAATCAGTAGTATTAGTAGTAATACTACTAATATCACTAATTATTTTATCAAATTCTTTTTTATC
>JACCDO012136224.1_pt1 | contig 31255 bp, 29 predicted proteins | sample 7446101 | NCBI WGS metagenome assembly JACCDO01 (sample SAMN15323440, study PRJNA562643) | freshwater metagenome | isolation source: river surface water | place: USA:Blue River Watershed | collected 2017-08-16
AATGGTATAAACTGGACTGCTGCATCCGGTTTTCCTTTTGGGAATATTGGTTATCAACAAACAGAACCTTATGCCAATTCAGTTGCTTATGCCAATGGAATATGGGTAGCTGTTGGATACGGCACGGCAAATGCAACGCCTCCCATTCCTCCCAAACCAAAACCTACTACTTATATTGATCTTTCTAAATTTCTTCTTCCTACTTGTCCTTCTTCTCTTCGGGTTGATTCTATTGAAGGACGTGTTTTGACAGCATCTATTCTCGATTTTAAAGAAGGAATTTATTACGCATTTTATGTCGATGGAAATAAAGTACTTAATAATATTCAAACTTCAACTTTCCAATACACTTTTCCTTTTCCTGGTAGTCATAATCTTTACATAACCTGTTCTGATATTCCAACAAATAATTCTGCACAAAAAACTCTACCTAAAAATATTGTTTCTGTATTCATTATCTAATGCGTGTATATTTATTAAAAAAAACTCTAATTAAATATTTATTACAAATTTAGTATTGCATAAACAATAAAATATTTAGATATAATATAATGGGAAGAAGAAAATCCAGAACAACTCGTCGTCGTTCAAGAAGAACCAGAAAATCATCCAGAATTATGGATAAATTTAGAAAGGGAACCAGAAGATTAATGCCTAATATAAAACGTGGTTTGGAAAATCTTGGACAAAAAGTAAGAAATAAAACTCCTGATCCTTTAAAATTTTTAAAATAAATATAATTAAACTTCTTTTATTATCATACCTTTAGTTGTTTTGACTTTTTTATGTTTTTTATCCGTTTTGTGAAAAAGTTCGTGACATTTTTCACATAAATTAATTAAATTTGCCAATTCGTTCTTATGTAAAATCATATCTTCACCTTTTATAATTCCATTTTCATCTGCATATTTCTGTGGAATTAAATGATGTACTTCTTTGGATATTTCCTTGTTGCAATTTTCACACATTCCTTTTGTTTTTTTGCTATTGTAATGTGATTTTCCGTAATCAAGCATACTTGCATTTTCTGGATAATATTTCATTCTCAAATTATTTGCATTTTCTAAAAAATCTAAAGGAAGATCAAGCGATTTGCAAACTTCCAAACCATACATGTTATCTCCTGGCCCATCTTTTAATTTGCGATCATAAATCAACATATTTTGTTCGCGATCAAAAATCACGCTCATATGTTTCATCTTCACTCCTTCCAAACTTGTAATCTCGTCAAATCTGACTATTTCGTGTAAATGTGTTGCAAAAATAAAGCTGCATTTAACCTTGTAAAGTTTCTGAATGCCCGATACAAAAATACTCATTGCTGAAATGCTTTCTGTTCCAGAACAAAGCTCGTCTCCAAGCACAAGACTATTTTCATTTGCGTATTTCAAAATAGTTCTCAATTCACTCATTTCGACCGCAAAAGTAGATAGACCTTTAAAAAGATTGTCATTTCCAAGAATTCTTGTGAATATATATTTATAAGGCTTGTATCGGAATCGCGAACAAGGAACAAAAAGACCAGCTTGTGCCATAATAACAGCAATTCCTAAAGAACGAATAAAACTTGTTTTACCGACTGCATTTGTGCCATACAATAATATTCCATGAGTTGACATTCCGAGTTGGATATTGTTTGAAATATAAATCTCGTTTTCATTTATGTTTTCAATTAAACAATGACGCAATCCTTCCGCATCAATAAAAGAAGACGGATTATCGCATATTTCCGGTTTGCAATAATTATATTTTTTAGCGATATAGGTTTTACAATATAAAAGATCGATATTTGTAATAAAGTCAATCATCAAATTTATATTTTCTTGATACTTTTCAATCTGTTTTAGTTGCTGCATATAAACATTTTGTATTAAACTCATCAGCTTATTTTTATATAGTGAAACATTTTTCGTTAATTGATTTATTTGAGTTGATTCAATGGATTTGTTAGAAGATGTTACTTTTAAATATTGAATTGAATCTTTCGATATATCCAATTCAAATTCCTTTTTAGTATTGTCAAAACGAGAAGTATATATAATTTTTTCTTTATTGCATGATTTATTATTCAATATTTCCTCAATAATTTTGCATCTTCTGTCAGTTGAAACAAGCGTAAAATTATTTTTTTCGGTTTCATGTATCTTTACATATTCGCTAACTTTATCTTTTGTTTCTATTTCTTCTGTTATCATTGTTATTTTGGCAGTCGTCGTCGTCTTAGATGATTTCGATTTTGATTTCTTTAAATTATCTTCAAAAGACTGAATAATATAATTAAAATAATCTTTGCATGAATGAATTTTATCTTCACTTTCTAACAATATTCTTTGAGTTTCGTCTAATGAAGTATCGACATATTTTTTAATAAAATTCACCTCTATTTTTTGCAAAGAATCAATATCCTTACATAACTCCATATCAAAAATAGAATCCAAAAATACCATAAAATTATTTATAAAACTAATTATATTTTCAAAATTTGGTATTTTATCCTGCAAATATTCCATTACAAATTTATCTTCGCTAATTTGATTAAATAAATCTTTTGTTAATTGACAATTAGAATACAATTGATAGATTGTTTTTGGAGTTGCTTTTTGAATAAATATTTGTCTTATGATTTTTGATATGTCTTTATAATGAATGAGAGTTTGTTTAATATCAAGAAATTGAAAACTTTTATTATTTATCAAATAATCAACTGCATTATATTCTTTATTTAATACATCTTCTTTTGTGATGGGATTTAAAAATAAATGTGAAAAATGTCTTTTGCCCATTGGAGTTACACATTCATTCAACATTTTCAAAACCGAAGAATATTTTCCCTTGTAATTATTATCGTCAATAATATTTAATTGTTTCAATGAATGGTTTGCCAAAATTAATCGTGATCCATTATTTTCAAAAAAGGGCTGGCTAATTTTCAATATTAAATTTGGATTATGTTGGAATACGAAATCTAACAAATAACAATATGACTGACATGCAATTGCATATTCTTTAAATGGCTCAATAAAAGTGTCGAAATCATTTATTTTAAAATACTTTTCCAGGATTTCCTTTTGATAAATCTGTTTTTCGCAATTCATTGCTCGTGAGATATTTATATTATTTGTCTTTTCTGCACTATCAGAACTTAAATTTACATAATGAACCAATTTACTCTTTATTCCAGAATAATTTACAATATTTCCAATTTCCTTTTCATTTACGTTATATATAAAAATAGTTTCGCTAGGATTATGAATGGAAATAAATCTCTCCAATTCATCAAAAGTTGTGGGATTATCAATAAATATTTCATTAAATTCAAATAAAAAAGATTCTCCAGTCAAAACATTTATTACGGAAACACCAACGTAAACCAATTTATTGTGTGTATTTGGTTTTTTTCCGATACCTTTGCTCCACATATTTGTATTGCTATAATTTTGCACACACTCAATCCAAATGCAGCAAATATTATTTGTAATATTATCGGCATCACTTGAAAAAAATGTACCTGGAGAAAATATTCCAACAAGACTTCTTGTTGTCTTAAGACAATTTTCGTCTTGTGCATACACAACTATTGTGAATCCGCTATCTTGTAATTTCTTAATATACTTTTCAATGAGATGTTCTTTGAACCCGGCCATAACGGCCCCATAATTTCCAACACTTGTGTTTTTATCAACAACTAACAGGTCGCATATTTTTGAAAAATCTAATATACTGCTTCCAAAAATATTTTTATTATTGTCTTTTAGTCCATAAACTTCAAAAAATGCGCCAACTTGCATTAATAAAATAGTATTATTTCCATAATCGGTTTTATATTTATTTGTTAGTTCAAAATATTCTTCAATAAGTTTCATATAAATAATAATACTAATTTTATATATTAATATATGTTTAAACTATATTAATATAATAATTAAGCGCTTCTATTAATACGCTTACGGCAATATGATTTTCTCTTTTTACTTGCTTTTGTAAGTGTGCATCCATATTTCTTTCTGCAAGAATCTTTTGTTTTGTTTTTGCAAGAAGATTTTCTTGTACGTGATTTGTAAATTTGTTTTTTAGTTCTAGCCATTATATTATATATTTTATATTGAGATAATTATATTTTTGCTAAATTTATATATTTAATTATTTAAAACCAAAAACTGATCTTCTGGCAATCCTAAACCATTTGATAATAGCATCCTTTTAATAGACGCATAATTAGATGGAGATATCATGTTAAAATTATAAAATAAAGTTTTTAATATATTCAATAGTATAGAAATATGAAATGGCAATTCAAATTTTAAAAGATGTTCGTCCAATACACTTTTTTTAAATTTTTCATTATAAATTGAAAATTCTGCTGCTAAATTTAAACTTTTATCTTTGAATTTTAATTTGTAACCATAAACAACTTTATTTTTTATTAACCAAACAACTTTTTGAAATTGAGATTTTTTAATGTTTAAAAAATGTTCCAATTTGCTCATGGTACTGAATTCATTTTCAGTGAATATATCAACATCAATATCACTTTTACCTGGTAAATAATCAGTTCTTTGTACACTTCCATAATAATATAATTTAGTATCTAAAAAATCACTTAAATGTTTAAAGAATTTACTGACTTCTTTTGGTAATTCATTTTTAGTGGTTTCCATATTTTATATTATTATAGTCAAAGAAATTATAAAATAAAATAAAAATAAAACAAAATAATCATAAACTTATTTTATTAAATAATTTATTCCTAATCCTATCCATAACCCAAAAATAAATGCAATTCCAAAACAAATCCATAATGCTTTTGATACTATAATTAATTTTTCATTATATCTCATTTTATTTAACACATAAAGATATCTTTAATATTCTTCTGTTGAATTCATATAATTATGTATTAAAGTATCTTTGTTTATATTAGTAAGCTCTCCAGCTAACATTGCAGATTCATATGTTTTTCTGAGCACATCCTGAGGAGCAATAGAACCAACTTTTATTATTCCTCTATCTTTTAAATATTTTTTTATATCAGCTATACTTGTTTTTTTCATTTCCTTTTGTGCATTTAATATTCTTTTTCTCGTATGTTTATTTTTAATTAATACGCCTACTTTTCTGAATTTAGTTGATTTACCTAATGTAAATTTTCTTTTGATGGTTTTTTTGACAACATATCTATTTGGCAAAGATTCTTTATAATTTTCATCATTCGATATATTATTTTCTTCAAATTGTGTAGGTTCTTCTTCAGGGATTGAAGATACATCTTCTTCTTTTTTAATTTGTATCATATTTGTATTAAAATCAATATCTTGTGGTATTTCTTGGTTTTGAACTTGGGTTTGCACTTGAATAATATTTTGTGGAGTATTCACCGGAACCATTTGGGTTGGCATATTATGTTGTTCTTGATTAATTTTTTCGTCAATCATTTTAAGTTTTTTCTTGATTTGCTGCAATTTTTCTTGTCTTGTCTGTGTTTTATCAGATGTTTGTTGATTATTTGCAATCATTTGATCGACGTTTGAATATCCCATATTTAAAGATACATTATTTTTTCTGGTGGCATTATAAGAACGATACGTTGGTTTTTGACCATTTTTTAATACTCCATATGGAATAACGTTATCTACTTTATAATTTAATCTAATAGAAGTATTTGCCGGTTGAGACATAACATTGCTAAAAACGGGAGCAACTTCTTGTAATTCCTCCGGTAATTCTAATTCTACGTAAGGCATACTGCTACCATAATTTTTTAATGTTTTATTTTTTAGTTGATTTCTTTTTTTCTCGTCTTTTGATTGTTGTGATACTTCGCTTAAATAAGACAATGCGTCGTTGAATTCATCGCTAAATTTATCATCACTTTGTGATATTTTAGAAATATTATCTCTTTCCTTTATTTCATTATTTTTATGCTCTTTAATGCGGTTTAATAATTTATGTTTTAATTTATTGGGCTTTATTACGGGTATATTTGGTTTTTCTTTTTTTTCTTTATTTTTTAAAGTTTTTGAAAATTTAAATAATTCAGGATTGATTTTAATGGTTTTATGAGAACTGGACATAAATAATAATTATAAAATGTTTTTATAAAATAATCACAAATCAATTTACTAATATTAAGAAATTTAATAATATTATTATATATATATAATAATATGGAATATATTATTGATGACAAATTTAAAGGTATAAATGTATTTGTATATTGTGGTGGGAAATGTGCAAGTAAGACTTTAATAAAAACATTAAGTAAAAATTTTAAAACTTTACATAATCATAATAAAATAAATTTTTGGAGAGACTATCCAATAGCAAAAAATAAATATTCTATTTTTGATGTTATTGATTATAATAAGAAAATACTAAATGATATCTATATTATAGATAGTTACAGAACTCCAATAGAGAGAAAAATTGCATCATTTTTTAATAATATAAATTTGCATTTACCAAACTATAAAAATATGGAAATTATAGATTTAATAAATTATTTTAATTCAAATATGATTGAAAAACTCGAGGAATATCATCCTTTAGATGAAGTGATGGAATATTATGGCTTAACACCATTTGAAAAATTTAATTTTGAAAAAAAATACAATTATATATCGAAAGATAATATTCATTTTATAAAACTAAGATATGCTGATATTGACATATGGAATAAAATATTGAGTGAAATATTTAAAATAAATATAACTATTGATTCAGATAATATTGGTAAACAAAAAGGATATGCTAAACAATATAAACTATTTTTAGATAATTATTATTTGCCCGAGAATTATTATAATAATATTTTACCTAAAGATATACATTTTAATATTTATAATACAAAAGAAGAACAAATAATGTATTTAAATAAATGGAAAAATAAAATTTTAACTGATAATAAAAAACAGCCTATAATACATGAAGATAAGTTTAATATAAATAGAGTAAGAAACCATTATATATTAATTACTAATAAGAGACGATAATAATATTACTTATAAAAACAATTTAAAAATAAATTGAAATAATAATTAACCTTGTGTCTATGTTAAATATTATGAATTTAGAATCATCTCAAACATCTCCTAACGTATTTAACAAAATGAATGACCATATAAATAAATCTATTGAAGATTCAATCAATCAGTTATCAGGTAAATTATCAAATGTATTTATCGATGAAGCAAGAAGAAAAGGCGAAACATTTGACTTGGAAAATGATCCTTACATTGAAACGCCATGGACAATTATCGAATCATATTTTAAGGATAAACATTTAGAAAGACTCGTGAGACATCAAGTGGAATCATATAATAATTTTGTGAATTATCAAATTATCAGAACGATTGATATGTTTAATCCAGTACATATTAAATCAGAACAAGATTTTGATCCTGAAAGCAAGAAACATCGTTTGGAAGTATTTTTAACATTTGAGAATTTTCATATATACAGACCTCAAATTCATGAAAATAATGGTGCAATAAAGTTAATGTTTCCACATGAAGCAAGATTAAGAAATTTTACTTATGCATCAGCCATGACAATTGATATTAATATAAAATATGTAGTCAGAAGTGGTGAAAATTTGGAGAATTTTAATATATTTTATAAGAATCTACCGAAGATTCATATTGGTAAATTGCCAATTATGTTAAAATCAAGCATCTGTGTTTTAAACCAATATAAATATGTTGAAAATACATATACAGGCGAATGCAAATATGATGCTGGAGGATATTTTATCATTAATGGTTCAGAGAAAACAGTATTGGCGCAAGAAAGAGCATCTGAAAATAAGGTTTATTGTTTCAATATTTCCAAGAATAACACGAAATTTACTTGGAGCGCTGAAATAAAATCCATTCCAGACACAAAATGTATTTCTCCTAAACAAATAAATGTTTTATTGTCTTCAAAGAATAATGGATTTGGATGTCCAATTTATATTCAAATACCAAGAGTAAAACAGCCTTTGCCTTTATTTGTGATTTTCCGTGCTTTAGGAGTTATCTCAGATAAGGAAATTTGTCAATATATTATTTTGAATATTGAAAGTGAAAGAGCAAAATATTTCTTGGAAGTTTTACAAGCATCAATTATTGAAGCAAATAAATATTTAACACAGGATGAATCCATTAAGCATTTGATGAGTAATGTCATATTTACTCCAATAAATATGGATAAGGAAACTGGAGCAAGAAAGAAATATGAGTTTGCATTGGATGTTCTGAATAATGATTTATTTCCTCATTGTTCAACTCTTAAGCAAAAAATCTATTTCTTGGGATATATGACAAATAAATTATTGCAAGCAAGTTTCGGGTGGAATCCTGCTGATGATCGTGATTCTTATGTGAATAAGAGAATTGATTTACCGGGAACTTCTTTGAATAATTTATTCAGAAATCATTTCAATAAATTGGTAAAAGATTGTGAAAAGCAAATTATTAAGGAAATCAACAATGGAAGCTGGAGATCTAATGAAGATTACACGAATATTATTAATTACACAAATATATATAAAATTATAAAATCAACGACTATTGAAAATGGATTTAAGAGAGCTTTAGCCACTGGAGATTTTGGTGTGAAGAATAATAATACAAATAAAGTGGGTGTTGCACAAGTATTGAATAGATTGACATATGTTTCCAGTTTAAGTCATCTCAGAAGAATATCCACACCAACAGATAAAAGTGGTAAATTGGTTCCTCCAAGAAAATTGCATAATTCATCTTGGGGATTTGTTTGTCCTGCTGAAACTCCAGAAGGCGCTTCTATTGGTGTTGTAAAGAATTTGAGTTATATGGCTCACATAACTATTCATTCAAATAGTGCATCATTATATGAATATATTGAACCATATATTATGAAAATAGAAGATATTTCTCCGGAAGAACTTTTTGGACAAGTGAAGGTATTGATTAATGGATGTATAGTCGGTTATGCTTCAGAAAATCCTTATGAATTGTATTTGACTTTAAAAGATATGAAACATAAAGGTATAATCAATATTTATACGTCAATAGTATTTGATTATAAGAATGAAGAAATACGTGTGTGCAATGATAGTGGAAGAGTTACAAGACCTTTATTGAGAATTAAAGATAGAAATGTTTTATTAAATTCAAGAATTATTGAGGATTTGAAAAATGGAAAATTAACTTGGGATGATTTATTTATCAGTGCAAATATAGATGAATCCGTATTGGAATATATTGATGCGGAAGAACAAAGTTATTCTTTAATTGCAAATAAGCCTTGTGATTTATTAGATCCTGAAAATGCTTTGAAAAAATATACTCATTGTGAAATTCATCCTAGTACTATATTTGGAGTTATTGCATCATGTATTCCTTTCCCTGATCATAATCAATCTCCCAGAAATACTTATCAGTCGGCCATGGCGAAACAAGCAATGGGAGTTTATGCAACAAACTACAATGAAAGAATGGATAAGACATCATATGTTTTAACTTATCCAACGAGACCATTGGTTGATACTCGTATTATGAGTATGATAAAATTAAACGAGATTCCTTCTGGATGCAATATTAATGTTGCAATTATGACTCATACTGGATATAATCAGGAAGATTCCTTATTGGTAAATAAGGCATCTATTGAAAGAGGATTATTTCAAGCATGTATTTATCACACGGAGAAAGATGAAGACAAGCAGAAAATTAATGGAGATGAAGAAATTCGTTGTAAGCCAGATGCCACAAAAACAAAGGGAATGAAATTTGGAAATTATAATAAGGTTAATAATAAAGGTTTAGTACCGGAAAATACTATGGTGGAAAATAGAGATATTATCATGTCAAAGGTTGTCCCAATTAAAGAGAATAAAAATGATCATACAAAAGTAATAAAGTTTGAAGACCAAAGTAAGATATACCGAACAGTGGAAGAGACTTATATCGATAAGAATTATATTGATAGAAATGGAGATGGATACAATTTCGCTAAAATTAGATTGCGTGCTCTCAGAAGACCTGTAATTGGTGATAAATTCTCGAGTAGACATGGTCAGAAAGGTACTGCAGGAAATATTATTCCTGAGGCGGATATGCCTTTCACTAAAAATGGAGTTAGACCAGATATTATTATTAATCCACATGCTATTCCTTCTCGTATGACGATTGGACAATTGAAGGAAACATTGCTTGGTAAAGTATTGGTTGAATTGGGATTATTTGGAGATGGAACAAGTTTTGGAGATCTTGATGTGAAAAGCATTTCGCACAGATTATTGCAGCTTGGTTATGAAGCGCATGGTAATGAATTATTGTATAATGGTTTAACTGGAGAACAGATTGAATGCAATGTGTTTATGGGTCCAGTGTTTTATCAAAGACTAAAACACATGGTGAATGATAAGAGTCATAGCAGATCTATTGGTCCAATGGTTAATTTAACGAGACAGCCAGCGGAAGGTAGAAGTCGTGATGGAGGTCTAAGATTTGGAGAGATGGAACGTGATTGTATGGTGGCTCATGGAGCGATGAGATTTACGAGAGGCAGAATGTATGATGCATCTGATAAATATCAAGTATACGTTTGTAAAGCTTGTGGGTTAATTGCGTGCTATAATGACGAGTTACATATACATCATTGCAGAACATGTGATAACAGAACCGATTTCTCTTATGTTGAAATTCCATATTCTTGCAAATTATTGTTCCAAGAATTAATGACGATGAATGTTGTTCCTCGTGTAATTACTGAATTTTAATAATAATTATAGAAAATAAATATAGAAAATAAAAAATTATAAATAAAATAATAATAAATAAAAATAAATTATAAAAAAATTGATTTAATAATAACATTTTTTAATGTAAAATATAATAAAAAATGTTTAAATACAAAGGAACGTGTCAAATATTTGCTGGTAAAGAGATTATTGAGAAATATGATTATTTTGAAGAAGATGATCTATATCATATGTATAAATGTGAATATAAATGGGAATTATTAATAGAAGAAGAAATTTTTGATATCATGAAAAAAGGATTATCTTCAATTGGTTTTATTTGTGAAAGTATTGAAATAAAAATATTATATGAAAATACAAATCAATATTTAATTGAATGTATTTGTTCATATCCAACCCAAATAGTATTTGATGAGGTTGGACAAGACTTTTATATTAAAGGAATTCCCTCTAGTGAATTTGATTTATTAGATTCGAGAATTAAGCCTTCAGTTGAATTTATTATTAACGAATATATTGAATAAATAAATATAAATAAAAACAAATAAGTATTTAAATCAAATTAAGAATAATTTTTTTTTAAATTCTTCTTACAAATTTCACTAAAAATGTTGTTAAAGCAAATAAAGTTGCACCCCATGTTGTATCGATTAAAACAGAAAGATATGACCAATTAGTAAATAAAGCAAGATTGGTTGTTTCAAAAACGCCATATATGACTAAACCTAATAAGAAAGCATCTTGCACGCTGCGGTTGGGTTTGATTATAAAATAATTCAAACCAATAATTAAAAATATGTAACATATAACAGCTCCAAGTAAATTAATTTGCATAGCAGATCCTTGCACAGATTTTACTTGACCTGCAAAATAATTTTTAAAAACATTTAGATAAATAAAATCCAAAACTACAAGAATTATTGCACTTAATAAAAACGCAAAGTTAAACATATTAAAATAAGCGAATATTTTTATTTTTCATATTTAGAATTTATTTATATAATATATAATATAAGAATGAGTATAAATAATACATGTGGAGGTGCTTGCGTAAGTAGCGCTATGCTTAATATCATACATGGAATTGGAAAAGACATTAAAATAAAGGGATCAAATACAGGTATATCTTTAGGAGGAGGATTTAAAGGTTACATGCCTCAGCCAATAGTTGACCATGACAATTCAGCCGAATTTTCGACAACTCGTTTTACTTTAAGAGAAGCCTGGAATACAACTAAATATTCTGGTCAAAATGGTTTAGGAAATACTCGTATAATCACTCCTTTCAGAGCAGTAAATAATGCAGGTGATGTTTTAAGTCGTCGCAATTATTCTTGTGGCGGTTCTTGTCAAACATTTCAAAGTCGTCCTGGTTTAAGTGGTTTAAGACAACGTTTCGGTGCTATTCAAAGTATGTGCGACGAATCTTTTATTCCTCCTGCCGCATGCAACGTAAAATACGTTTATGATGGTTCGGATTATACAACATATTTAAGACAAAGAGCCGTGAACAAGAATTACAATGACAGATCTTTCGGAGGTAACGATTATTCTGCCCAACAATCAGCTTATAGGGCTATTAGAAGATATTAAATTATTTACAAACATATTTATATAATTATATATTAATACTTATATAAATGAGTACACCATACGGAATATCCACATCCATAGGATCAGTAAATTACGATAATTATGTAAATTCAAGAATCACTGGACCATTAAGTACCAACAGATATCCTTTAGCAATGCCATATCATAGTTACGGCACATTAAATGGAATAAGACCAACACCTCCTCAATTCTATCCTTCTCAAGAGCCAGTTTATGCCGAAGAAAATACAAATGCCAGAAGTCAATATTTAAGGGCAACTGCAAAATCAAGCCGTGCTCTTGCACTTGAAGCATTACAGGGGAAAAAATCTAGTTCTAATAATTTTTTCTCTTTTTCCACTGGTAAAAGATACAATGTATCTACTCACGCAAATTATATTCCTCCGCAACCATCATCTATGCATACAAATATTGTGAAAAGTATTGCTGTTGGTAAATCTGCATACAAAGTTGGTTTGCCTATTGAAGCGCCCATTTCAACAAAAAATTATTATCCCAGTGGAGTTAGAACAAGTTTAAGAAGAGCACGATCAGGCGGATGCACCGCACCAAAGAAAAAAGGAGCAATTCAAAATACAAGTTTAAGAAATGGTGCTACCTGTGCATGGGGATCTATTCCAAGACAAACTTATTAATTTTTATTTTCAGGAAACAAAATATTTAGTATTAATATAAATATGATGAACAAATACTTTGTCGAATTTTTAGGAACGACTTTCTTGGTTTTCATAATTTTTGCAACAGGAAATTATATTGCTATTGGTGCTGCTTTAGCCATTGCTGTGTTATTAGGAGGTTCTATTTCTTTAGGCGCGTATAATCCTGCCGTATCCAGTGCTCTTTTGTTAGCAGGTAAGCTTCCAAAGAATGATTTTGTTCCTTATGTTGTTGCAGAAATTGCAGGAGGTTTAGTGGGTTATGAATTGTACAAATTTTCTATGAAATTGGTTTAAAATATCTTATTTAGATTATATTATTTTTATATAACTATAATATAATATAATGACACATACAAGAAAACATAGAAGAAGAACAAGATCAATACAGAGGGGAGGATTTCTAGATTGGTTATCTAACACTTTCCAAAAAGCTAAAGAAGGAACATCTGGTCTCTTTTCTGGTGCAACAAGTTCTTTATCCAGTGGTTGGCAATCCGTCACCGATACATTAAATAAAGATATAACTTTATCAGGAAGTAGCAGTAGTAGCACCGGTAGCACACCTTATTCTCCACCTGCTCAGGCTCAACCACAATATGCTCCTCCACAACAAACTGCCGCACCTTCATATAGTAATGGGGTAGCAAATACTCCAACATATGCTTCTTCTGCATATAGTGGAGGAAGAAGAAGATCAAGAAAACATAGAATGCGTAAAACAAGAAGACATAAAAGAAAAAGCATGAGAGGAGGTGGATATGCCAGCGTTAGTGGTATTAAAACGGCCAGACCAACCTATTATATAAAATAAATTAATTCTGCATTTTAAGCATACATTTGTATAATATGTAAATACCAAGTACACCAAGTGAAGCAAAATATGTTTGCACTATAATATCATTTGGTATATTGGGATAATACATATTATATTTATTTTTATTGTATTCACCATATTCCAAATTTTTTGAATACATGTTAGAAAACGTCTCTCTACAAGGCTGACCAGTAAGAGGATTTTTCTTGTCGGTAAATGAACACGGATCCATATTTTGAATATCAACAAGGGTAACATAATGGCTTTCCGTTGATTTATTGTTGTGCACATCAATAGTCTCCATAGTTATTTGCTGACAATCAGGAGTACCTCCAGCCATAAACGCTTGCATTATTTGAAAAGGATTAAAAGAGTTTAAGTTACTTAACATTCCTGGCATAAGACCTTTAAATTCGCTAAAATTAACTCCTAATCCTTGCGATATAAAAGGAATATTTCCTTGAGGAACATTATTCACATAAATATATCTATCTTGAGTTTCTTGAGTTGATGTATCTTTACATTTTCCTCCTGTCTTTAAGAAAAATTTATTTCCCAAAGGTCCGCCTGTGGCTGAAGCTCGACTATTTCCGGCAACCAATAATTCAACATAATTGACTAATCCATCAATATCTTTTCCTAATGTGTCTAAATCTCCTTTACCAGACATTCCAAGTTCACTTGGATTTTTAATGTATTTATAGTAAGGATAATCAGGACCGAGCAATTTTTCCTCAACTCCTTTAACATCGGTTAAAACATCTTGAAATATATTTGATGACATATAAGTATAATCTTATATAATACTTATAAATTAAAAATATATTTTATAAATATTGTACTTATTTTTAGGCCGTAGTTGTTGGCACTGGAGTTGCAGTAGCCGTTGTTGTATCTGTGCTTATTCCTGATACGGAAGGAGGTGTTGTTCCAACTAAATTTTGCGCATAATCAGCTTGTTGTTGAGCCAATTGTCCAACTTCATCATTAAGTTTATTTACATTTTCTGTTAAATTATCGATAGTCTGTTTCATTCCATTTAGATCATCAACTCTTTTTTTCAAAAATTCAATATTGCCGGCATTTTGTTGTGCTAAAATCATTGGATCATTCGAATTATATGGCTGGTATTCAACGGCAGTTGTATCACTTGTTGTTGTGGTTGTTGATGCAGTTGTATCTTCATTTTCTAAACCTTCTCTCAAAGTGAAAGAAGGTAGATAAGGAAGTATTTGGTATATTAACAAAAATGTGAAAAATACGATAAGAAATAATATGATATTCATTTATTTATATAATAGATTTTTATTTTCTTTTTATATTTATATAATGTCTTCCGCTTATTATCCTCTTGGAATGAATACATATAATAATAGACTGCCTCAAGGCGGATATAAAACATGGAAAGGAAGAGGCGCTTTTAGTAATCCTGTTGGTATTACTTCTGGTAATCAACGTCCTCTAACAAATAATGATCCCGCTAACGATGCGGTATACAAATTTGGTCTTCCAAGACCCATTAAATTATACAGAAGAGGTATTTCTATTCCAGTACCCGTTATGAAAGAAAATCCACAAAATCCAGGTGAAATGGTTGAAACCTACTATTATTCAAATAGAGAAGTCAAATCATCTGTTCAAGATAAAATGGTTGCGCAAATGCAAGACCAACCCGGTCGATTTATCGTAAAGGAAAATACTATTACTGGAAACGAAAATAATTTGGAAAAGGATTGCAGAACATGTAATGGTGTTGGAATAGTTTCAAGTTGGTTTCCTATTAATAATTTGACTGAAAAACCACAGGCAAATGTAACAAATCCTTTATTATGCTGTAATCAACAAAGAAAAGCAAGACAACGTGTATTACCAACAAGTACTTTATTAAAGAAAAATTATTTCCAAACAACTTACATGTATTTATTCAATCGTTGCCAAACTTTTGTTCAGCGTGAATTTAATTTTGTTAGAAATAAAGGAATGACAGAACAAGAATATCTTGAAATAGTAAAGAAATATCCTTTCTTGAAAGAGAGCGCTTTATTGTTGTCAAAACCTGGCGATCCTTTATCTTATTTGAATTATTATGTCGCTAACTGCAACCCAAATAGTTTGATTGACACGACTTCACTTGTTGTGGAAATAAATGTTATTGTGAAAACTTTATATAATAAGGGTATATTAGACAATAATGATATTGAAAATTATAAGAAAATTAAAATAGGATCTTTTGGCGATTTTGAAAAATTCATATTGGATTTACCAGAAGATAAAAAAAGAGTTGCAATATTGGCTATTATCGATATATTAACTAACACAAACAATTTATCTCTTTTAGAAGGTCCAAGTAATCCCAAAGGTTGTGCTAGAGTTTACTACAAACCAAATAATCCTCAATATGCTCAACAAGGAGCTGTATCAAGTAGCACAAGAATATTAAAATTAAATGTCACTACTATTGAAAAGAATGCAGCGAGTATCAGTAATAATAATAGAAGCGTAAATAACGCTCCAAACTTACCAAATATGATTTCAAATGGAGAAAATGTAGTGAATCCAAATATATACAAAAATAAGGCTCCAAGATGTAATCCTGGGATTTATACTTTTAACGGAAATCCAAAAACATGTTTTAGAAACACAAACGATATTTCTGGGCCAATGAATACGATATATTTGTAAAAAATACATGAAAAAAGTTTATTTAAAACTTTATTACAGGTTATAAAAATCATACATATAAAATTTACATATAAAATGATATATTACTAATAAATATATATAACATTATGAATATATATTAATTTACATTTTATCTAAGTCAAAAATGACAGCTCCTTTTGGTATTTCATTATCATTTAGTGGTTTACCTTCCATTGCAATTTCTCTCATAATTTCTTTCATATCTATATCCTTTAAATAAGGTGTTAAGTCAAGTATATTAGGATTGTTGTTATTTGTGTAATTTGTGTTAATATTGTTATTGTTCGATCTATTTTTGAGTATTTTCCAATAAAACTTATTGCCATTATTTAAAAATGTAATTTTCATTTCAATAGAATTATTAATTTTTGTTAAGAAATCAATAGTTTTTGAATCATTATTAAAATATTTAAAATAAATATAAGCAGATTGAAATTTTTTATTTGTAGTTACATTTTGTTTACCTATTAATTTAATACTTTTTATTTTACCAAGTTTCAAAACATTTTCAAAAACATGTTGAACATTATTAATACTAACATTACTCTCAATGTACGGAATATAGAAACTGACTTCGCTCATTTTGACTTTTGTATTTAATACTTATATAAACCACTATTATAATAATATCAATTTAATTAGAATAAGTATTTCAATTTTTTTTTATAATTTCTAAATCATCAGTAATAAATTTATTTTTTGATTCAGATTCATTTATATCTTCTTTATTGATTTTTCTTGAAAAACAATGAAATAATAATGTAATTGAACAAGAACATAATTGAATATTAACATCAACTTTATTTGCATTAACATCTGGATCTATGCCTACTCCAACATCAACATTATCATTACTTAAAATACCTCCTTTTTCTTTTATAGTATTCATATTTATAATTGTAAAATATAATTATCCAAAAGTATTTTCACAAGAATAAGAAATATATAAAAATCCATCTTCATCTTTATATGTATTATAAACCTGATTTATAAGGTGTGAACTAGCAGGGATCATTCCGTTAATAAAGAAAAAAATTGCTTGTTCAGCAGGCAATTTAAGTCTTTTTCTGATAACGTACATAAATTGACCGATAGTTAAATCAAAAGGAACTAAATATTTAGTTTTATCGATATCAGGTGTTTTTGATGCATTTTGAGACTTTTCGCAAATGACAGGAATTCTATCTGGATATTTATTTATTGCTTTATAAGATTCTTGTATTCTGTCTTCAATGGTATATTTATTTTTAAAACTACTTTGATTTTTTTTAAATATATTTATAATATTATTCATGTGTGAATACTTTATTATAACAATAAACTTTTAATATTTTTATAATAATAGTTATTTATCTTTTGAATAACAGAATATTTATTAATTATTCATTTCAATATCAAATACAGGTTCTTCATATTCTTCTTCTGTTTCAATTGATACTATTTCTAAAGGAGCGCTCTTTTTGCATAAAAATATATTCATTTTATCTATAAATTTATTACTCGGGATTTGATATTTTTCACACCATTGGATTCCCTTTTGTATATTATTTTTTATAAATATATCATTCTTTTCTACTTTATTTTTCAATAAATTAATCATGTGATGTTTAGTTTCAATATGTATTTGTTCAATAATAGTATTTATTTCTTCTATTTTATTTGTAAAAAAATATGGATATTCAATATTTATTAAAGATGTTATCGTATAATTTACCTCATTTAATAATAAACTCATTTGGGTATCAACAAATTTTTTAAAGAAAACATTTCTGGAAATTATATTTTCGTTTAAATATGTCTTACAAATAATATATCTTTCGCTACTCATTACATTACTGACGTATGGTTTCATAATACAAACTTTATCATAATATGTTGATAATAAATAAATTATATCTTGTAATGGTTTTGAAAATACATTACCAATATTTATAATACATATACCATCTTGTTTTTGATAAGTTAGTATTAAATATAATATAATAATCATATTTTTTATGTAAGTATTCTCTGATTCATAGTTAATTTTATTCATGGAAAAAATAAGCATATCATATTTATTTGTGCCATTTATAATAGTTGATACATAATTTGATAATATTGTGTTTGTACAAAATTTTTCTGAAATTATTTCATCTTTTTTATCTTCTCTTACCAAATTTAAAAATTCATTAATCGATTCAGTTGATTGAGAAAAAGATAAAATTTTCATGCTATTTTTGTCAAATAACATTTCTTTTAATCCACATGTATAAAATACTTCAATCAATTCAAAAAAAATGTTATCTTCTGCTTTTATTTTACTTATAGAATAATTAGAATCAGTGACATTTTCACGAACAAAAGAAAAAGGATTCAATATATTTTCAATATATTTTATTTCGTCCTTATTTTTATGATTATATATAATATCGTCAAGTTGTATTTGTATTTTATATAAAGCCATATATAATGTATGTGATATAGTATATTTAATGTTATCATATTTTATAATAGGTTGTATTAATGTAAAATTATTATTCGTTGGTATAATATAAGGATTCATAACTTATATTATATGTAAATTAATATTTATATCTTTTATTATTTATATTATCTTTTTTTCTGTAAAATCTAGATATATGTTGTTCTTCTATTTCTAATTTACTAAGTGTTGTTTTTACAATAATTTCTTCACTCATTGAATAATATATATTTTTTATATTATAACCTTTTTTTATTGAAACAGATTTCATATATTTTATGCAATTATTGCAAGGTTTACTTGATTGCAATTTATTCTTTTTTGATATTCTTATTACCAATAAATTTATATTTTCCATACTTTTTTTATATTTTAAAGGCATCAATTTATTAATCGCATCCTGCTCTGCATGCACTCCTGCCTTAATTCCTTCGTCATCTCCCATTTGATTACATCCGTAACTTAATACTCTAAAATTTTTTCCGTTATCGATCTTTCCCTTTAAACACGCACGCTGCATGATTATAGTTTCCGCATAAACAATTTTCTATATTTTTATTTCCTGTCTCATAATTACTTATATCAGTGTTAGAAGGAAGGCAAAAGCGCTTAATAAACATTTGATCCAGTATTCTCTCCATTATTAATATTATATAATTATAATTTTAATATATTTATAATAAATATTTCAATTTTAAATTATATTATGTTTTAGTTGTGTTACTATTTAAGCTATATTTTCCTTCATACCAAAATGAATAAACAAAATATTTGCCTTTATACATACTGATACAAAAAGAATTTACATTTGAATTTAATAATCTTTTTATTTCATTCGGATTTGTACTTGGTTCTGCACCACCTTCAAAAACTATTAAATCAAACGAATTGGAAGGTATTGTTTTTAATACAATATTTGAATTATTGAAATCACTTACAATAGATGGATTTGCCAATAAATTTAAATCTATTGTATAATAATCTCTATGAGCATGATATTTATTTTCAAATATTTGATTGCAACCATTTTCTTTATCGCATGGATCTAAATTTCTATTATCAAGTCTATAATTGCCACATGCAATCATCAATTTCTTTTCGCCATTATATTTACGTAAAACTATATAATGATATTTATTAAAAATACGAGTAATATAATTTATATTATTATCTATCTTAAGTTCGTTTAAATTAAATGAAGCCATAATTTCAGGCGTATTTAGTTGTGGATCAATCTGTTGTGACATTTTGACGATATTTGTTATCATTTGTTGACTATATTTTCCTCCTTTTTGCCTATATTTTATTGTTTTTTTGTTAGTTGTTTTACGTTTAGATATATATTTTTTTGATTTTATTGAATTTCTTTTTTTTGGCATTCTCTTATAATAATTAAAGACAATAAATAAATTTAAATTTAAAATATATTTTTTATATGATGTATATATCTTTTGTATAGAATATATGTATATATATATATGGCTTCTTTTAATCCATTAAAAAGAACTATTAGTCAATTTGAATTAAATGAAGATAGAGATTTTAGCATCGTAAAATTAAGAGATTGTTATTTTCTTTTAAATCTATGTTTGAATAAAATATTTGCAATTTACGATAAAGATCCACAAAGCATAACATCAAAAGATTTTCAGCAATGTTGTACACCAGATGAAGAGTCATTATTGGGTTCAGCTATACAAAAAGCGTTTGATACTTTTACGGAAAATGAAGTATCAACTAATGTTGTATATTGGGGTATTTTGTATTATTATTATACTACTATTGTTCTAGAATATAATGCTTCTACTTTATGTAATGCAAAAGAAATGTATAATTTTATGCAGAGGATACGTAGTTTATTACCAGGAAAACCAAATATTACAACAGAAGAACGTATGATACTCAATAAAATTGAGAAAAATAAATTTACGCAACAAGAAATTAATCCAATAAATAAATTTATGTTAAGAATTGCATCATCTGATGATGAATGGGCACAATTTATTCGAGGTAAATTGCGAGCAGCAACTCCACATGGAGGAAAAATGCGCAATAAAAAAAGAATTCGCAATAAAAGTAAAAAAAATAAACGAAATAAAAACAAAATTATTAAACGCACTCGTAAATATAAACATCGTAAGTATAAATAAATAAATAAATAAATCATAATTCATCTGTTCTATATAGTTTATTTACATCATCAAAAACATTTTTTATATGTATATTTTCCCAGTAGTAAGAATCATGTTGTTGTAAATTTCCCAAAATCCAATTATAGTCTCTAGAAGAATCTATTAAAGATAACATTAGTTTTGCTCTGTCATAATGAAATTTAGATGTAATAATATAAATTTCATTATATTTTTCCAAGGTTGTATTTAAAAATTTAGATGATCTGTAAAAATTTTCTGCAGTATTTTTCGACACTTCATCCAATATATAGTTAAATTTAATATTTTTTCGTGTAACTTTGTTTTCAATCAATGTATTTAATTCATTTTTCATGATAGATGCTTCCGATAAATCTCCCTCAAATTTTATTCCTCCTGATAAATACCAAGTGATTTTGTTTAAATTATCAATATTACTTTCAATAAAATTTATGGAAGTCAATATTCTGTCCATAAGTAATCTCGTTATATTGCACCCTAGTAGTATTAAAAATACGCTTTTCATGATCTTTTAAATTTATGAGTATGATTTACAAATATTTATTGAAATACTTTCAATTTTTAGAATAATTCTCACATTTATTTTAAGGTAATATATAAATGAAATCTGAAAAATTTAAAAATGGATTATTTATATTCAGACGCGATTTAAGAATAGTTGACAATAATTCCCTGAATTTGTTGAATGATCTTTGTGAAAATATATATACTATTTTTATTTTTACTCCAGAACAGGTTGGTTCGGGAAATAAATATAAATCCGATAATTCTGTGCAGTTTATGATTGAATCTCTCGAGGATTTGAAAAAAGATGTCAAAAGTCAAGGAGGTGAATTGATGACATTTTATGGACATAATAATAAAGTTATCGAAGATTGTATAAAGGCTCTCGACATAAATGTTGTATCTTTTAATTTGGACATCACTCCTTATGCCAAAAAAAGAGACGAAGATATTATGAAAATGTGCAATAAAATGGATGTGCCAATATTGTACGATTATGACTATTATTTACACGAACCTGGGGTTATCCTAAATGGTTCTGGCAAACCTTATCAAAAATTCACTCCTTATTATCATACTGCAATGAAAGTGAGAGTTCAATCTCCATCCAAAAGAAAAAAGTTGCATTTAAAAACTACCGGTGCAAGAATACCTAATCATATAGGTCTCGATGAAGCAATGAAAAAATTCACAAATATAAATGAAAATATATTGGTTCACGGAGGGCGAAAAGAAGCCCTGAAATTATTGTCGACTGCCGCTCGAACCATAAAAAAATATTCTAGTACACACAATGATTTAAATAAGAAAACTTCTGAATTAAGTGCTTCAATAAAATTCGGATGTGTTTCGATTCGTGAAGTTTATCATTCTCTACACAGCATAAAAGATTTAATACGTCAGCTATTTTGGAGAGATTTTTATGCAAATATTCTTTATGAATTTCCTTATGTATTGGGACACGCAATGAAACCAAAATACAATAAAATTCACTGGCACTATAATGCAAATTGGTTTAAGAAATGGTGTGACGGCGAAACAGGATTCCCTGTTGTAGATGCTGGTATGCGTCAATTAAATACAACCGGATATATGCATAACAGAGCAAGACTTATAGTTGCAACCTTTTTAATTAAAACTTTATTGATTGATTGGAGAAAGGGAGAAGAATATTTTGCTACAAGACTTACAGATTACGATCCATCTAACAATAATTTAAATTGGCAATGGTGTGCGTCAAGTGCAGTCGATAGTCAACCTTGGTTCAGAATATTCAATCCTTGGAGACAGGCTGAAGAATTTGATTCAGATTGTGAATACATAAAAAAATGGGTTCCTGAATTAAAGGATGTGCCTGCAAAAGATATTTTAAAATGGGATACTGAATATGTCAACTATAAAGATGTTAAATATCCCAAACCAATAGCAAATTATGAAGAACAAAAAGAAAAAGTGTTAAAAATGTATCGCGCAATAAATTAAAATAATAATATTTTTCATTAAAAATAATATTATTTGTATAAAATTAAAATTAAACTCAAAATGTTTATGGTTCAATAACCAAAGTTGCCGGCTTTTTCTTCAATGTTTTCTTAACAGATTTTGTTTTTGGTTTAGAGGCAGAAATAAATATTTCCTGTTCTGACGCAACCGGTTCAATATTTGCAACCTCAGGACTTACTGAATTTGCTTCCAAAACTATTTTCTTTTGAAGCTTTTTGACTTTTGGACGTATTTCTTGTATTGTTTCTGCAACTACACTCTGATATTTTTGCGTTTCTTTTCTCTCAAATTCAATCTCTTCAGGTAATCTATTTATGAAATTTTCGGATACTTTTTCTGCGTTAACTGTTATGTTCTTCTTGTAAACAAAATATCTGTTTAAAAAGGAAATATCTTTTTCATAATTATTCATTTTAGATGCCATTCCGTATTCATTTTCTTTTGATTTATCTCTCTTTATTTGTTCCATCATATTGTTGTACATTTCATTAAACATTCCTGATCCGTCCATTAATCCAAGATGATGTGCTTCTTCTCTATCAATAATGGTAAACCCATAATCTTCCATGATTCTGTTTAAATAATCGAAATTTACCAAATATTCAGGTATCAATTGATTGATAGATTCTTGATAAACTGATATTTTATATCCAAGACAACTTTCTTCATCTTCCATAGTATCTTCCTCATAATTTTTTATGATTTCAAAAATTTTCTTTCCATTTTCATATATTTCAATATTTTGTCCAGATAATAATTTTCTTAATTTATTGAATATAGTTTTTCCGTCAAAGCATGTGCCGATAAAGTAACCTCCAAGTTTTGTGCATTCTGCAACATTTCTTAAAAATCCATGAAATGTTTTATTATTTTCGAATAAATAATGAATAGCAAACTGACAAGAAGTTACATTAAATCCATCAACTCCTGAAGCATATTGTTTTAAAACACCAATTCCCAAATTACTATCTTTCTTTCCTTTTCCGAAAATAGCCTTTGTTATTTGAATCGCTTTATCATTTAACATAGCTTGCCCTGTTTGAATATTTAATCCGACATTTCCATTTACAAATAAAGCTCGAGGAGTATTTTTATAATGTTTTTTGTAATTTAAATATCTTGCGCATATTCCATCAATTCTATTTTCCAAATTATCTTTTGAAATATCAATTCCAAAAACAAACGATAATTCAGATTTTATCCATTTTGGAATATCTCCTCCTTTACCACAAGCAAAATCAATCAAGGTATCTCCTTTTTTTGATACAGCCATAATTAACATTTTCTTTACAAATAAATTATGAAAATCTCTCAAGCCCTTTGTATCCATTGATTTAGAAATATTGTTATAATAAACTTCATCATTATTCAATTCCATTGGAATACCAATACCGCTGGATATCATAATTTTAGTTACAGGATTGTGAATAGAATACCAGTTATTATTTGCAACTTCATAAGAATTTCCATAATTTTTATTTCCTTGTCTATAATCGGCAGTCTTATCATATCTTACTCTTAAAGGCACCCATCTCCAAAATCCTTCTCTACTGAAATCATATTTGAATTCAACTATTGTATCATCTTCAAAAACTTCATTCTCTTCTGTAAACATATTTTGATTTCCCAAATCATCTTCTTTTAACATGACATTACAAATACCTGCATTTGGATCACTTGGATTGGACGGAAAGAATTGCACAGGTTTATAATCAAAATTATCGGGTTTATTTTCTTCTCTTTCTTTGCATTCAAATATTCTATCATCAATTACATCTTGACAGGGATTTATGTATCCGTGTAATTTTTCGTCAAATCCACATCTTAATATCAATGTTTTGTATTGACTGAACTGAGTCACTTTTTCATTATTATTTCCATTTTGAAAAACAGCAGTAACGGCATCTTTTCCATCTGCATTTTTCTTTGTGCTTACTAAAAAGTCAATCGTGTTAAATTGCGGAGGTTTCCACTTAAAGGAGAAATCCCAAGTTTTCTTCTTAGTTGGTCCAGCCTTTCCAATAACATCACTACCTACTCCTAAATAACATGGTGTGAAAATTAAACCATCTGTTTCATATTCGAATAATCCATCGTCTATATTTTTCAAAATATAATTGCACGCTTCAAAAATATTGTGTCTAACTTTTGCAGTTTCTGTCAAAGTATTTTCGAGAGTTTCTTCAGGAGTGAAAACAGGATAAAATTTCTTTGCACTTATTCGAATTGGAGCATTAATTCCAAGATCTCTTTCAGACTTGATAGCTATTTCAATATTTAATGAACGAATATATGCATTTAATAGATTTAATCGACTTTTCATTCTAATGTCTTTTTTTGTTTTAAGATTTTCATCTTTATTTATATATTCAATAAACGGAAAATGACGAACATCTTCTTTATTCATGTAGTAAATATCAAAACAAGCAAATAAATTTATATATTTCCCGTATTTATTATGCAGAATTAATTCACCATCCAAAATCGAATGAAAACAATCTTTGTTTGTTGTTTTTGCACCAGTAAATATAACCTCCATAATGGTATTTATCAAATATATATTTCCCGAACCATTCACAAATAATAAATGTCTTTCACCATCGGCTTTTTCTGTGACAACAAAATCTTTACGAATATTCGGATAACAACTATTTTTATTTTCTGGAATTATATTTTCAATTTGCAATGTTTTTGAATTTGGACCAATAAAATTTCTTGGATAAACTCTTTGTTCTGAATTATAATCATCTCCTTCAATAGTTCTCATATACTCATATAAAATGCTGTTTTGTTGCTTGTAGGAAATAGGATAAGTTGATCTTTGTATTCCGCATAAAACATTTTTTATCATTTTTTCTAATCCAACCATCATTTCCTCTGGAGTATTGTATATTGTTTTTATTATCTCCTCTTGACATTCAATTTCTATTTCATATATTTCATGATTTTGAAAAACACCTGAATCTCTTACATTATATGTTTTTACATTTTTTGTGGACATTTTAACTATACTTAAATCAACCCTAAAAGGAGATGAGTTATACTGATGCGTAAATTCATATCTATGAATATAACGAAAAGTTTTCTTGGAATTCTTCCAATTTTGCAATATTTCTTTTGCTGGATTACTTCTTTTATTTGTATTGTCTTCTATTGCAAATGCAACTCTGAAATTGAAGTCATCAAAATCCGCGCTATTCACTTTTTTATCTTCAATATAATAAGGAGTTTTTTTTGTAAACGTAACATTACTATTGAAAATAGTTTCTTGTTCCATTAATAAACTCAAGTCATTTGAATTACAATATTTTTGAATATTTTCAATACCTGCTATTTCAACTCTTATTGGAGAAGGCTTAAAATTACCTGTTCTAATATCCAATACTTCAGGAGATATTTTTAAAGTATAAATACCCTCCTGAATTTTAGGTATAAATCCCAATGAACGTAATTTTACAACGACATTATCATAATCTATTTTTGTAAGTTGTTTTATTCCCTTTGTTCCAATACGAACCTCTAACTCAGGACGTTTGTAACGTTCTACGTTTATGCTGGGATAAGATAGATAGAGATTGCATAATTCAAGCAATTGACCTCTAGGATTTATCTTTTCTCTATCTTTTTCAATAATTTCTTTTTTTGATGACATGGTATATTATATTATCTAAACATATTTTTAAATTAATATTCAATTTTTATAAAAAATGCATATTAATCAAGTTTTAAAATTTTGAGGCTATAAAATCATAAATATCTTTTTTGGTTATCTTCTTTTTCTTTTCTTTTTCAGAATTACCTTCTGAAATACTATTTAAATCTATCATAAGTTTCTTTGCAATAATCGTTAAATCATCAATCGTATAATATGTAATTGACTTCAAAGTATTGTCGAAATTTTCCACCAAGTAATAGTTATCTAAATAGTCTTGTATTTTTTCATTTAATGGATCTATTTCAATACCAAAAGAATAAGTATTATCTGTTTGAATTACAATATTTGGAGTTTCCTCTGAACACTTGTATTTATATATTTTTCTTTTGTGGACCAAAATAATATTTATATTTTCAATAATACACAAAGCAAAAAATGTTTTAATTGAAATATATGTACTATTTGCCAAGTCATTTTCAATATCAGCAAATGGTTTTATTTTATTTATTTTCATTAATTCTTTTTTTGTTCTGACAATATTTATATATTTAAATTTTTCTTCCTTTTCAACAACAAAATGCTTATTATCAATTAATTCATAATTTGCAAATCCATTTTTTAAAATATAAAAACACCAAAATAAAGAATCCTTTTGTCTTGGACGAAAAAAATGGGGAGTTTGTTTTTTTATTTTTATTTGTTTTTTTTCTATATTTTCTATTTTTTCTATTGTTTCTGTATTTTCTATTTTTTCTATTGTTTCTGTATTTTCTATTTTTTCTGTATTTTCTTTATTATTTATAATTATTTGTTGATTTTCTTTTTTATCAAATATTTGCATTAATCTTTCTTTTGTTAAACATATTTTTTCTATTTCTTCGTAATTAATAAAATTATTTTTTTGGTTTTCAACTTTATTTTGTGGGTTATTTAGATGATTATAATTTTTATTACTATAATTATCTAACTTATTAATCATATTTAATACATTCATATTTATTTATATACTATACTAAATTATATTTAAATCATTTTATTATATTATTTATGCTTCAATATTTACATTAATATCTGAAACTTCAGTTATAACTGAATTAGTATCATCTGAAATAGAACCTTCAACTACAGAATTATTAGTTGACTTTGTTTTTTTTTTATTTATTATATCTTCCAATATTTCATAGTGAAATTCATCTGTAAATTGATTTAAATTACATTTATATGTGAATGAAATTTCTTTAAATACTTCATTACAATATTTTACAACTTCTTTTAATTCTTCCAAAAATGGATTAATATCAAATTTATTCTTTTCACAATTATTTATATGATAAATAATTCGGTGTACTATATCAGTAACCGCGGTATTACTTAATTGAATAATTTGTGCTAATTCTGTTTTTTTTCTATTGCTTTTATCATTATTTTGAATATTTATCTTGAATCTTTCTTCTGTAATCTCATTCATCATAAATTTAATTCTTAATTCCTGATTTCTTTCAACATAATCTGTTTGTAAAGGAGGCAATGCCCAATGAACATTGTGAATAGTGTTTCTAATAATTCTGAATAATAATTCCACTCCTTGTTCATACTTATATGTTTCGACACATTTATATATTCCCCAACTAGGTTTTCTATCAATAGATTTAATAGCTCTATCTGGGTGTTTCTTACATATTGCTGATCCAATAATAGTTTCTGTTTCATGAGTTAAATCTCTACCGCATTCATAATCGCCAGGCGCTCTTGCAACATTACCTCTATTTTTTCTTTGCCATTCATAATAATGTGGGTTGTGAATATTATTTTCAAGTCTTCCTGTTTTCCAACTAAATGCCGTATGACATTGTGTACACCACATCTGATCGCAATTTTTCACAACAGTGAAGTCATTTAATAAAAATCTATTATTATTATCAACAGACCAACCATAATATTTATCATTATTAATATATTTCACGCAAATGTTTGTTCTTAAATAATCTTTATTTGATTTAGTACCAACGCATTTTTTTCTATTTAATATAGTTGGTATATCTTGAAGATTTTCACCTGATATATTTATTACATATTGGTCTTTATAATCTTTTGCATCACAATTAAATATAATGACGTTTTTACGTTCCCTAATTATATGATTAACAATAAATCCCAAAGATCTTGCCAATAACATTATTTGTTCACTCAGCATTTTATCGCTTTGAATAATCACTACTCTTTTACCTTTTTGATCCTTTGGAACGTGTCCGTCTGTATCAATTATACCGGCCAATAATTTTAATCTTGTATCTCTATCATTCATCAAATATTCAAGAGGAATATGTTTATTGTTAACTAAATTATACTTTTTTAATAAAGTCATAAAAGGATTTGATCTATTTAAATAATCTGGCATATCAACATATTGTTCCCCATTGACATTTTCTTTTCCAAAACTATATCCTTTTCTTCTTATTCTTAATTTATATTTAGCTTCCTGAACAAGTTCACAATCATTATTTGCGCACCAATTATTGATATAATTTTTTATTTCTGAATCATTAGATGCAATAATCGGCTCACTTTTAGTTCCATCACCAAGCCATAATCCAAGTAAATAAGGATCTAAATCTATTTCTTGTTTATCATAATTTATGCCGTTGCAACTTTTATATCCAAGTAATTTATTTTTACATGTTTCGTCCAACTTTAAATAATCATCAATAGTTATCAAAATAATATCATCTAAATTTAATTTTTCTAAATATAATTCTGCTTGTTGTTTTATTTCATCAATATTATCGTTATCGTTAACTTTAAATTGCTTTGTTTTCATAGTTTTTTCTATTCTATCAAACCAACAAATTTTCCAACTATTTAAACTTTTATACCAGTTTACGGATTTTTCACCAGTAAATTTCAGAGAAAGCATATGTTTGCTGTTAACGATATAACTGATGCCATTTCCTTGTTTTACTTCATACATATTATCTTCACCACTAACCAAATCTTGAACTATTCTTTTATTTCCATCATCCCCAACAAGAATATCTCCAATTTGAATATTTTGTGATAGTTTTGTTGTCCCATCCCACATTAATATACTTGTATTCTCAGCAAAACATCCGTCTATTTTAAATATCAATGATTGACACTTAGGACATGGTTTAGAATCATTATTCAATAACTTTGCGGTTTCAACATTATTCGGATCACAAGTATGTTCACAATCTCTTTTATCTCCCTTTAATTCATGACAATCGGGACAAGTCCATTTTTCACAAATTCCACATTTCCACTGACTGCTTAAAAATCCTCTACAATCTTCTGCTGGACATTTTCTTACAAAAACAGATTTTTTTTTGGAATCAATAGAAAGACTTGCTTCCATTGCATTTGCTAATTCTTCATCTTCATCCGGAAGTCCATACATTAATCTTTGTTTTCTTCTTTTCAATGTTTGAATTTTTTCATCAATCTCTTTAAGTTCCCTTTTCACCCTATCTTTTCTCAATTTTTCTTGAACAAGAGGTTGCGTTGCAGGCATTAACGCTTTCTCTTGATCATATAAAATATCCTGTAAATGTTTTCTATATTTATTATCAACAAAAACTCCGGTAAATTTTTCTCTCATGAATTTTCGTGTCCATTCCTTACCACAAGACACATTCATACATTTCGCAGTGTTTTCCCCTAAAATATAAGTCTGACAGCAATTCCTACAAGCATCAAAATCACAATAACCACAACAAACCTTAGCACGATTTGATTTATTGTACTTTTCGCAGCAAATATTACAAGTGTTTGACATTATTTAAAATAGTTTCGATTAAATTTATTAATAATTAACGATAAAAAATAAAAAATTAAATCAATTTTTTATTTTACGCACTTTTATGGTAACATTATTAATTTATTTTTGCATATTAATAATAATAATTTCCAATTTTTTAATTAATTCTTGCAATTGCTCCCACCAAATATTGAATTCAATATATTCATCTTTTTTTATTTCGTCAAAGGATTCCACTTTTTCAAAATAAAATGAATTATCTTTTAATGAATTTAAAAATCCGTATATTTTCTTATAAACATTATCATCTATTATAAATTCATCATTATTTTTTTTTAAAATTAATAATAACTTATTAACTTTTTCAGTATCACTTTCAGAATCGCAATTATAAAACACATCTCTCAAATAACATAGAATACAATCATTAAATGATAATTGTTTAATACTAATATCATCCATTAATGCGATATATTTAATATTATTAAATATTTTTCCTGCCATTATTATATAATATAGTTATGTCTTTAAATATATATCTTTAAATATATTCTTTATAATCTAACCCAGCAATAATGCTTCCCACAATATATCCATGTCCAAAAGGAAACCTACCATCATTTATTTTTTCAATCAATAATTCTATTGTTAGTTCTTTACATACCGG
>JACCDO010985889.1_pt1 | contig 31253 bp, 34 predicted proteins | sample 7446101 | NCBI WGS metagenome assembly JACCDO01 (sample SAMN15323440, study PRJNA562643) | freshwater metagenome | isolation source: river surface water | place: USA:Blue River Watershed | collected 2017-08-16
ACTTCTAGACCATGTGCTGCTGCAACTTCACAAACATCTAGTGCAAATTCTTCAGACATATGCCTAGCATCATTTCCAACAATTAGCTTTGGTTTCTTATTTGGATACTTTTTAATTAAGTATTGGCAAAGTCCGTAAGTTGCCCTAATAACTACTGCTCGATTCATTCTGGATTGACCAGGACCAACTTCTGCCCTCAAACCAGCAGTGCCAAATTCTAATTCTCCTGAAAATATTTTGTTTAACTCAACTAAATTGTTTTCAGCTATTAAATTGAGAATTTGATTTTTGGTATTTAAATCAGGATCATGCTCTGCCCAAGATTTAGCTAATTGGATAACTTCTGGCATTTAAATTTTTTCGATAACTTTCTTTAATAGATTTCCCATTTTTGAAGCAGACGCAAGACCTGCAGCTAAAACTTCTTCGTGATTTAATCTTTCTTTTGTTAATCCCGCACCTGGATTTGTGACTAAAGAAATGCCTAAAACTTCTGCATTTGCCTCTCGGGCAGCAATTGCCTCAAGTGCTGTAGACATTCCAACCATGTCTCCACCAATTTTGATTGCCATTTGTACTTCAGCAGGTGTTTCATATTGGGGTCCATGAAATTGCACATATACACCTTCATTTAATGAAGGATCTATTTCTTTAGCAATATTTCTAAGCTTTTGCGAATAAACTTCACTTACATCTAAAAATCTTGCACCAACTAATGGAGTTGCTCCAGTTAAATTGATGTGATCTTTAATTAAAACTGGTGTTCCAGGTTTCCATTCCAATCGAAGTCCACCGCAAGCATTAGTCAAAATTACTGTTTTAACTCCATGATTTATGGCAGTTCTGACAGCATGAACAACTGCCGGCACACCTTTACCTTCGTAGTAATGAGTTCTACCCATTTGGATTAAAACATTTTTATTTGCAATTTTTACACTTCTTAATTTGCCACTGTGGCCTTCAACTGAAGGAGCAGAAAATCCAGGAAGTTGCGAAACAGATATTTCAAATTGAGATTGCCCTAAAGCATCTGCAGCTGGAGTCCAGCCTGAACCTAAAACGACTAGAACATCATGATTTGTAACATTTGTTACTTTAGTTAACTCTTGTGCAGACTGTTTGGCTAATTCGTAAGGATCTTGGCTCACACAGTCACGCTACTACTTATATGAGTTATTTCCATCAGAAGTCTTGCCAATTCCACTAGAGCAAGTGTCTTGGTTCTGACATTTAACGATAAGTGCAATAGACTGGCTGATTGTGCGCTTTCTAAATCAACCAAGTTATGACCTTACTTACGATGACGTATTTATGGTTCCAAGTCTTTCAAATTTATCTTCTCGTTTAGAAGTTGATTTAAATTCAACCGATGATACTGGAACAACCATTCCTTTAGTAGTTGCAAATATGACAGCAATTTCTGGAAGAAGAATGGCAGAAACAATTGCCAGACGTGGAGGATTAGCTGTAATACCTCAAGATGTTCCAATAGACATTATTAAAGAAATCATTAATTGGGTAAAAAGTAGAAATACTTTTTTTGATACTCCACTTACATTAACTTCTGAACAAACTGTTGCCGATGCTTTAGGAATCATTCATAAGAGATCACATGGTGCGGTAGTAATTGTTGAAAATGATAAACCAATTGGAATTGTTACAGAAGATGACTGCTTAGGAGTAGACAGATTCACTCAAGTAAAACAAGTGATGAGTAAGGAACTAATTACTTTACCTGACTCATTAAGCGCTAGAGAATGTTTTGATTATTTGAATGAAAATAGAAGTAATGCAGCTCCTGTTATAGATCAGTCAGGAAAACTTGTTGGCATATTAACAAGAGTTGGTGCATTACGAGCAAGTTTATATAAACCAGCATTAGATAAGTCAGGAAAATTAAGAATTGCTGTAGCTGTTGGAATTAACGGAGATGTTGCTGGAAAAGCAAAACAAGTAATTGATGCAGGTGCTGATGTTTTAGTTGTTGACACTGCTCATGGTCATCAAAAGAAAATGATTGAAGCTTTACAAGCTATAAAAACTTTAAATCCAAAAGTTCCAATTGTGGCAGGAAATGTTGTCACGAAAGAAGGAGTAAAAGCTTTAATTGAAGCTGGAGCAGACATTATTAAAGTTGGCGTTGGTCCAGGTGCAATGTGTACCACCAGAATGCAAACAGGTGTTGGTCGTCCTCAATTTTCAGCAGTTTTGGAATGTTCGCAAGAGGCAAATAAATATGGAAAAACTGTTTGGGCTGACGGGGGAGTAAGACATCCACGCGATGTGGCTTTAGCACTTGCCGCAGGAGCAAGTCATGTGATGATTGGTTCTTGGTTTGCAGGTACATATGAATCTCCTGGAGATTTACAAAAAGATTCGAATGGAAAGTTATATAAAGAATCATTTGGAATGGCTTCAGCCAGAGCAGTTGCTGCAAGAACAAGTGGTGAAGATGCATTTGATCGTGCTAGAAAATCTTTATTTGAAGAAGGTATTTCAACTTCAAGAATGTATCTAGATCCAAATAGACCAGGGGTAGAAGATTTGATTGATGAAATTATTTCAGGATTAAAATCTTCTTTCACTTATGCAGGAGCGTCTAATATTAAAGAATTTGCTGAAAAAGCAGTTGTAGGAATTCAATCTGCAGCAGGTTATGCAGAGGGAAGACCTTTATATACTTCTTGGAAAAACTAAAAGTTTAAAATAAATTAAGGGCCAGAATTTCTTCTGGCCCTTAATTTTTACCCTAGGTAAATAACGACTTTTAGGATAGCCAGTTGTTTAGTGGGTAAGATGCGAAATAAATTACGAAGGCAATTGCAGAAGCCCATAGCAATGGGTGAATCTGTTTTGATTTGCCAGTCGCAAGTTTTAGCAACACATGTGTCACAAATCCTGCACCAATACCTACAGCAATTGAGTAAGTAAATGGCATCAAGATAATTGTCAAAAATGCTGGAAGAGCAATAGTGATATCGCTCCAATCAATATCTTTGATTTGTGTCATCATCAAGAATCCAACAATTAATAATGCTGGAGTTGCAGCTTCGTAAGGAACCAAAGCAACAAGTGGTGAAAGGAAAGTTGTTAACAAAAATGCAATACCAGTAACAACACTTGCTAAACCAGTTTTTGCACCTTCTCCTACACCTGATGCAGATTCAATGTAAGAAGTATTTGAAGAAATACTGCTTGCACCACCTGCCATTGCTGCAATTGAATCCACTAACAAGATTCGATCTGCACCTTCAACATTGCCGTTTCTATCTGTTAATCCAGCTTCTGCACCAATAGCAGTCATTGTGCCCATGGTGTCAAAGAAGTCAGTAATTAACAGAGTGAAAACTAGCAATGCTGCGGTTATAAATCCTGCAGTTGCAAATCCACCAAATAAATCAAAACGTCCTAACAAACTAAAGTCAGGTGTGGCAATAATAGAACTTGGAATTGCCGGAACGTTTAAGTTCCATCCACTTGGATTTACTTTGTCTGGAGCGGTAAATAAAGGTCCAATTTTAAATACGGATTCAAGAATTACTGCCAACACTGTTGCAGCAATTACTCCAATTAAAATTGCACCTTTTGTTTTTGTGGAGTACAAGATTGCAATCAAGATCAGACCAAAGATAAAGACCACAACTGGCCAACCAACGAGATTGCCTCCGGCACCTAATTCAACTGGTACTGGACCAGATTGAGTTCTGCGCACAAATCCTGCATCCACCAAGCCAATAAGCGCGATGAACAAACCAATACCAACAGAGATTGCTAGTTTTAATTGAGTTGGTACTGCTTTAAATACAGCAATACGAAAACCAGTAAGAACTAAAACGGTGATGATGATGCCTTCGAGCACCACTAATCCCATTACTTGTTCCCATGGCATGTAATTTGCTGCAAGCCTTGCCACGAATGCGTTGATACCTAACCCAGTTGCAAGAGCAAGTGGGAAATTAGCAACAGCACCCATCAATATGGTTAAAATTCCAGCGACTAAAGCAGTTGCAGCTGCAATTGCTGGAAGATTAGGTGCATCTCCTCCACCTAAGAACTTTCCATTCACATCTTGAGTAAATCCAAGAATGAGTGGATTAAGCACCACAATGTAGGCCATAGTCAAGAAGGTCACAAGACCTCCACGAATTTCTTGCCCAACTGTGGATTTTCTTTGCTTTATTTTGAAATAACCCGCTAATGTTGCCACTAGTGTTTTTTTCCTCCCCTGTATTACTTGCGCATCAAGTAATAAGGCAAAGGATTCCAGAACACTGGACACTTTGGACCTAGGACACTCTTAGGTATTTGTTAAAAATTTGTTACAGACTAAAAACTTTTCCAAATTCTAGACTCTCTGTTTTATTTGTGACAGAAGTTAAAACAGAACTGCCTTCAGAAAGCCCCAGGAATCCAAATCCTTGCTCGCGATAACTCTTAATCCAAGATGGCCAAGTTCCAGAAAAGTGGGCGAGCACAATTTGGTCTTTCAATAAATTCAAACCAGGACCTAAATCTTGCCCACCTGGCATAACTACATTTTTTCCAAAAAGCATCGCTCCAGCACTTGATCCCATGACAATAGCCCCATTTTCAACCGCTTTTCTCAATGCATCTTCAGCACTTGTTTTTATGAATGCTTTAGTTAATCTACTGGGAGTTCCTCCCGCAAAATAAATACTTTGCGCGTTTTCTAATTCTTTAATATTTTCTTGTGTTAAATCTTCGTGACTTAAAATATTACTTTTTTTAGTTTTTATTCCAATTGAAGCAAAATATTTTTTTGCAGTTTCATAAGCTAAATCTTGAGTTGGATAAGGTGCAGTTACCACTACTAAAATTTCAGAATCTAGATTTTTTCTAAAACTTAAAGCTTTTAAATCTGCTTCTTTATATTCACTACTAAATTCATTGCCTCCTGAAGCAAGAATCCATCCATTCATATTTAGGAACTTTTTCTATCTAAATACCAAGTTCTAAAACCTGCCACAAGAGATCCAATAATAAAGAATGCAGCAATGCCATAGGCTGCGTTTCTTACCGCTGGAATTGTTGCGGCATAAAAACCTGTCAAAGTTATGCCTACACCCCAACTGATTGCTCCCACGAAATTGCTGGAGAGAAATTTGTAATAATTCATACGCCCTATACCTGCCACTGCAGGAATTATGACTCTTGCCCAAGGCATATATCTTGCAACGACAACTGCCCACCAGCCATATTTTTGATAAAAGTTTTCAGTTTTCTTAATCGCTTTTTGGGTTCTTGCTCCACCACGTTTATCTAAATAAGGTCTTCCATAATGTCTTCCTAAAACAAATCCAACTTGATCACCTAAAAATGCAGCAATGCCCACGCCAGTAACCAAAATGGCAATATTTATATTTTTAGAACTTGCAGCCACAATTCCTGCTGCAAAAAGAAGTGAATCACCTGTGACAAAGGGAACGAAAGCGCCAACAAAAAAACCAGTTCCTACAAAAACTAAACCCCAGACCACAATATAAAAAATAAATGGCCCAAAAACATCAAGCCAATTATTTAATTGACCATCAAGGGCAGCTTGTGGAATGACTAAATTATGTAACATATATTTACTAAGCATATTTGATTAAGGCAACATGTGCATTAAGAGATAAATCACTAGAATAAAAAAGTGAAACCTCAAGCAGTTCTTTTTGATTTAGATGGAACATTAGTTAATTCCAAGCCTGCAGTTGAACGAGCCTGGATACAGCTTGCAACTGAAGCACAAATCCCTTTAGAAAAAATGGTAGGACTACATGGAATTCCTGCAGAACAATCCTTAAGACAACTTCTGCCAGATCGTGAAGAAAAAGAAATTATTAAATGGGTAGAAAGAATTGAATATTTAGAAACAAGTGACACGAAAGGCGTTATTGCAATCGATGGAGCTGTTGAGTTACTTAAAAAATTAGATGAAAATAATATTTCTTGGACAATTGTTACTTCCTGCACTATTCCTTTAGCACTTTCTCGAGTAAAAGCCGCTGGAATTCCTTTTCCAGAAAACTCGGTAACTTTCAATGATGTTGAAAAAGGAAAACCATTTCCAGATCCCTTTTTGCTTGGAGCAAAAAGATTAGGAATTAATCCAAGTAATTGTGTTGTAGTAGAAGATGCTCCAGCTGGTGTAATTGCTGGAAAAGCTGCCGGCTGCACAGTTGCTGCTGTTTTAACTTCTCACCAAAAACACGAATTAGCAATGGCTGATCATCATTTAGAACATTTAGAAGATTTGTTGCCAATTATTTTTTAAAGCGCCCCCGGCGTGAGTCGAACACGCGCGCATGCCTTCGGAGGGCAACGCTCTATCCACTGAGCTACGGGGGCAAATTTAAAACCTAAATATTTAATTTAGGTTTAATACCCGCCGTCGAATTCTTTTTTCAGCAACAAAACTCATGATGGGAACAGTTCCTGCTAATAAAACAAGTAAGGTTTGTCCCCAAGTTAAATTTGCTTTTCTAGAAATATCAAAACCTACAACTAAATAAACCATGTAAACAATGCCATGTAATTGAGCAAACCAAGGAATTTCTGGTCCAAGAGTGTATTTAACAATTATTTCAACAGTAAACAAAATAAGAATGACACCAGCAAGATAGGCAACAAAGCTATATCTTTTGAGCGCCTTGTCCATTTACTTACTACCTTTCTTTAATTGTCCAATACTAACTAAATATTCATCCTTAAAGAATCTATACCAAAACCAAGCCAAGGCAACTGCGAAGAAAATCCATTGGAAAGCATAAAAAGTACTTTGCAAGTTAATCACGGTTTCACCAGTTACTTGGTCAACTCTTTCTCGTCTGATCCACTGCCAAACACCAAGTCTTAGACAAAAAAGTATTCCAACAATGGTTGCAATATGAAAAAGTAACCATTTTTTCTTAAATGCGATTTTCCACATATAAATAAGAGTATGGCGCAAACAATTTATTCACTAGCAACTGCCTACGATTAGAACATGACTCCAGAAGAGCTAAGTAACTTAATTAAAAATGCGGTTAATTCTCTTATCTCTGCCCAAAAGTTAGATCCAATTGAAATACCTGAAATAAAAATAGAAAGACCTAAGAGTAAAGACCATGGAGACTTTGCAAGCAATATTGCGCTAGCTTTGAGTAAGCCTGTTGGAAAAAATCCTAGGGACGTTGCTCAATTACTAATTGAAGAATTAAAAAATGAAAAAAGTATTAAACAAATAGAAATTGCAGGTCCTGGATTTTTAAATTTCACACTAGATACAGCAAGTTTAGGTGAACTTGCTCGAGTGATTATTGAAAAAGCAAATGATTTTGGTAAAACTGATAATTTGAAAAATCAAACCATAAACGTGGAATTTATTAGCGCAAATCCAACAGGACCACTTCATTTAGGTCACACCCGTTGGGCAGCAGTCGGTGATGCAATTGCTCGAGTATTACAGGCAAGTGGGGCAAAAGTAGTTAGAGAATTTTATATTAATGATCGCGGAATTCAATTAGATAAATTTGGTGAATCTCTTTATTCTGCAGCAAATAATTTAGCGATTCCTGAAGATGGCTATCACGGAAATTATGTCAAAGACATAGCTTTAGAAATCGTAAAAGAACATCCTGAATATTTAAAACAAAGCAAACACGAGCAAATAGTTTCTTTTCGAGAAGCAGGATATAAAAAACAATTAAAACAGCAACAAGATGTGTTAGATAACTTTAGAACTCATTTTGATGTGTGGTATTCAGAAAGATCTCTTCATGATTCAAATGCTGTAGAAAAAGGTTTAGAAAAACTTAAACAGCATGGTCATGTTTTTGAAAAAGATGGAGCTTTGTGGCTTAGAACTACAGATTTCTTTGATGATAAAGATCGTGTCTTAATAAAAGCAGATGGTGAATACACATATTTTGCTTCAGATACTGCTTATTACGTAGATAAAAGAAGTAGAGGATATGACGTAAATATCTATTTATTAGGTGCAGATCATCATGGATATGTAAATCGTCTTCGAGCAGTAGCAGCTTGTGCGGGGGATGATCCTGATAAAAATATTGAAGTTTTAATCGGGCAATTAGTAAAGATGTTTAAGAATGGTCAGGAGGTAAGACTAAGTAAACGTGCTGGAAACATGATCACTCTAGAAGATTTAGTTGAAGAAGTCGGAGTAGATGCAGCCAGATATTCACTAATTAGGTATCCAGTTGATACTCCTCTAACTTTAGAAATTGATTTATTAACTTCACACACAAATGACAATCCTGTTTTTTATGTTCAATATGCCCATGCGCGTATAAGTTCTGTCTTAAAAACTGCGAAAGAAAAAAATATTGATTGGCTTAAAAACAACTTCAAACCAGAAGTTTTAAACACAAGTCAAGAAACAGATTTATTAACAGCATTAAGTGAATTTCCAAGAATTGTCACAACCTCGGCACAACTTCGTCAACCTCACAGGGTTGCAAGATACTTGGAGGAGCTTGCAACTTTTTATCACTCTTTCTATGCAGCATGTCGAGTACTTCCTCAATTTGATGAATCACCTACTGATGAAACTTTTGCCCGCTTGATGTTGTGTGATGCCACCAGGCAGGTTTTAGCAAATGGATTGGAATTATTAGGGGTAAGTTCCCCACAAAGAATGTAATAAATAGAGAGTCCTAGTTCCCAAATTAAACAAGGTGGTTTAGGGTCTAATTTATGACAAAACTTAGAACCCTTTTCGCAAGTGCAATCTCAATTGCTTTAACAGTTTCACTTGGTGCAACAGCATCAATGGCAAATGATGGAGCAAGTCCACTTTCTGGATTACCAGGTGGAGCAGGAAATCCAGTTGTCATGGTAAAAATTGACAACGTTAGACCTGCAAGACCTCACGTAAATATTTCAAAAGCAGATTTAGTTTACGTAGAACAAGTTGAAGGTGGCTTAACCAGAATTGCTGCTATGTATAACTCAAACTTTCCAACAAAAGTTGGTCCAGTTAGATCAGCACGTATTTCTGATTTAGAAATTTTAAAACAATTTGATAAACCAGGTTTTGCTTATTCTGGTGCAAACAAAGCATTGCTTCCAAAAATTGCAAAAGAACCTCTAGTTAGATTTGGTCCGAGTTTAAATGGAGCAAGATATTCAAGAGATTCTTCAAAACGTATTCCACACAATCTAATTTTGAATTTATCTGCAACAGTTAAAGCTGCTAAATCAAAATTAGGTCCAGCAAAAGATATAGGTTTAGTTTTTTCTGAAACAGCACCAGCTGGTGGAAAAGCAACTTCAACTTTCAAAGCTTCTTGGCCAGCATCAAGTGTTAGTGGCAAATGGAATGGTGATGGTTGGGCAATTGCTTTGGATAATTCACCACAAAAAGATAGAGCAACTGGAAAAGCAGTTGTAGCTAAAACTGTTGTTGTGCAATTAGTGACTCAAACAGCATCTGGCCAAGGTGACAAATTTGGTGGAAGAACACCAAAGATTCAAACCATTGGATCTGGAAAAGCTTTTATTTTGCGTGATGGACAACGCTATGACGCTCAATGGTCAAGACCATCAGGAGGCGCTGGCACATCTTTCACTGTGAATGGAGAAGTTGTTCCATTTGATATTGGACAAGTATGGGTACTACTTGTGCCAAATGATTCCAAAGGAAAATATTCGTTTAAATAAATAACGAAGTTTCTTACCTTTATGGGTGGGAAATCTTTGTGTTCGGTTAATCTTGAACATAAGAGATTTCCCACCCAAACTATTTTTTAGGACCAAAATGTCAGATTCCAAAGCCTTGGACATTAATGAAATCTCTACTCACATTTGGCCTAAAAATGCTACAAGAAATAGTGAAGGAATTTTAGAAGTAGCAGGACTTGATGTAATTGAACTTGAGCAAAAGTTTGAAACTCCACTTTTTATCCTTGATGAAGAAGATGCAATTTTAAGAGCAAAGAGATATGTAAAAAGTTTTTCGAAAGAAACTCATAAAAATCTAACTAAACCAACAAAAATTTATTATGCCTCCAAAGCTTTTTCTGCTGTTGGCTTTTTAAAACTTATTATCAAAGAAGGTCTGGGAGTTGATGTAGCAACTGAAGGGGAATTAAGAGTTGCCTTAAAAGCAGGTTGTAAATCATCTGACATTATTTTTCATGGCAACAACAAGGCATTTAATGAACTTGAATTTGCAATGGATGAAAATGTGGGTTTATTTGTTGTGGACTCATATTTAGAAATTGCTCGACTTTCTCAAATTGCAAAAAGCAAAAATAAAAAAGCAAATGTTTTAGTAAGAGTGACTGCAGGAATTGAAGCCCACACTCATGAATTTGTGGCTACTGCCCATGAAGATCAAAAATTTGGATTTTCCTTAGCTGCAGGAGATGCCGATGAGGCAGTAAGAAGAGTTATCAAAGAAGAGAATTTAAATTTTGTTGGACTTCACTCACATATTGGTTCACAAATATTTGACAATAAGGGTTTTGAAATAGCTGCACAAAGGCTAGCTCAATTAGCAGGCAGAATTTATCAAGACCACAAAGTAGAAATAGAAATGTTAAATCTTGGTGGTGGCATGGGAATTGCCTATATAAATAGTGACAAACCTTTAGAAATTGAACATATGGCTAAAGAATTAGTTCAAATTGTTTTTAATAATTTTTCAAATAATGGTTTAAAAATGCCGCAATTAGCTTTTGAACCAGGTCGTGCAATTGTTGGTCCAGCCATGATCACTTTATATAAAGTTGGAACCATAAAAGAAATTGCACTAGAAAGTGGAGAAAAAAGAACTTATGTAGCAGTTGATGGTGGAATGAGTGACAACATCAGAACTGCACTATATGGAGCAAATTACACAACTGCACTAGTTTCAAGACTTTCAATTAAACCAACAATGCTTTCAAGAATTGTGGGAAAACATTGTGAAAGTGGCGATATCGTCGTTAAAGATTGTTACTTGCCAAATGATCTAGCGCCAGGAGATTTAATTGCAGTTGCAGCAACTGGTGCATATAACAGATCTATGTCTTCGCAATACAACTTAGTTTTAAGACCAGCCGTAGTTGGAATTTATAAAGGTGAAGTAAAAGAAATAATTAGAAGAGAGACCTTTAAAGATCTTTTTGCAACAGATCCTTTGATGTAAATCTTTCTCCATTAACAATTGATGCCACACCAGTTAAAATAATTAAACCACCAACAAAAAGTGGCCACTTTAAAGGTTCACTTAAAATTAAAAATCCTAAAAGCACAGCAACAACTGGATTTACATATGCATAAGTTGAGGCAAGTGAAAGTGATGCATTGTTAAGTAGCCAAATATATGCACCATATCCAACAATTGAGCCAATTAAAACCATATAAACCCAAGCCCATTTTGAAGTTAATGTCATTTCAGAAATAACTTGTAAATTAACTTTTTCTCCTCGAATAAAACCTGCAACAGTCAATGCAATGCCACCAAATAGCATTTCATAAGAAGTTAAAACAAATGGATCTTTTGGAATTGGAATTCTTTGAGTCATAAATGTTCCAAATGCCCAAGCAATATTTCCTATAAGAATCATCAACATCCAGAATTTAACTTTTGAAGGATCTGCTCCTGGTGCAGGACCAGTTCCTCCTGGAAGAACAATTATTGCCACACCAATTAAGCCAATAAATATTCCTATGAGTGTAATTTTTTTATGTTTAATTCCAACTAGTGCTTGAAAAATTGTTACCCAAATAGGTAAAGCAGCGATAATTAGTGCTGCAATACCAGATGGAACATATCTTTCAGCTAAAGTTAAATTTCCAATTCCAAAGCCAAGTAATAATCCACCTAAAAATATTGATGAAAGTAATTCATTTTTCTTTACTTTCATAACTTTTTTTGATTTAAAAATGGAAAGAATTATCGCAAGAATTAGACCGGCAGTAATAAATCTAATTCCCATTGAAGTAAGTGGAGGAGCAGAATCAATAACTAAAGCAATTCCTAAATAAGTTGAACCCCAAACTATGTAAACAGTGGTAAGGGCTATCCAAACTTTGCTGGTTATTTGCTTAACTTCAGTGGCCACACCACATTGCACCATATACATAGTGAGAGACTTAGACATACCTACTTCTCAAAAGGGACGATAATCATGAAAAATGACAATCGTCCAATACGTATTGCCCTAATTGGTGCAGGCACTGTTGGTTCAAAAGTTGCCTCACTTCTTATTGACCAGGCTGAAGATTTAAAAGCAAGAAGTGGTGCACCACTTCAACTTGTAGGAATCGGTGTTAAAGATTCTTCAAAACCAAGACCTGGAATTCCTCAAGAATTAATTACAAGCAATATTTCAGAATTGATTGCTAAGGATATAGACATTTTGGTTGAAGTGATGGGTGGGATTGAACCTGCCAGAACTCATATCTTGGATGCAATGTCTAGAGGTATCAGTGTAGTTACTGCAAATAAAGAATTACTTGCTAAAGATGGTGCAACTTTGTATGCAGCAGCTGAAAAAAATAATGTTGATCTTTATTTTGAAGCAAGTGTGGCAGGAGCAATTCCACTTTTACGACCTTTAAGAGAGTCATTAGTTGGCGACAAAGTATTAAAAGTTTTAGGAATTGTTAATGGCACAACAAATTATATTTTGACCAAAATGGATGAAACTGGAGCAAGTTTCAAAGATGCACTTCAAGAAGCACAAAAACTTGGATATGCAGAAGCAGATCCAACTGCAGATGTGGAAGGTCATGATGCAGCAGCAAAAGCAGCAATTTTAGCTCAACTTGCATTTCATACTCGAGTAACAATTGATGATGTATTTGTAGAAGGAATTACCAAAGTTTCAGCTAATGATGTTTTGGCTGCAAAAGAAATGGGTTATGTAATTAAATTATTAGCAATTTCTGAAAGACTTGATGATGATTCTGTTGTAGTAAGAGTTCATCCTGCAATGATTCCTCGTAGTCATCCACTTGCAAGTGTGCGAGAAGCATTTAATGCAGTATTTGTGGTCGCAGAAGCTGCTGGATCTTTAATGTTTTATGGACAAGGTGCAGGAGGTGCACCAACTGCATCTGCTGTTTTAGGTGATGTTGTCGCTGTTGCTCGAAATAAAATGAGTGGAAATCGTGGACCTGGTGAAAGTATTTATGCTGATCTTGAAATTAAACCAATTGGTCAAGCACAAACTAGTTACTATATTTCTTTGCAAGTGGCAGATAAGCCTGGTGTCTTAGCACAAATTAGTCAAAAAATTGCTGATCACAATGTTTCTATTGAAACTGTTCGACAAGATGGTTTAGTTAATGATGCACAACTTGTCATCAAAACTCACAAAGCATTAGAAAAAGACTTAGCAAAAACACTTGATGAATTAAAAAACCTTGATTCAGTCAAAGAAATTTCTGACTATATGAGAGTAGAAGGCGAAAACTAGTTTTATGTCCATGACCACAACAACACATCAATGGCGTGGAGTTATTGAAGAATATAAAAATCGTCTTCCAATAAATTCCAAAACTCCGATTGTTACTTTGGGAGAAGGTGGCACTCCACTTGTTTATGCCTGCACTTTAAGTGAAATGCTAAATAATCAGGTTTATTTAAAAGTTGAAGGTATGAATCCAACTGGATCTTTCAAAGATCGTGGTATGACTGTAGCAATTTCTAAAGCTGCAGAAAATGGCGCAAAAGCAGTCATTTGTGCTTCCACTGGAAATACTTCAGCCTCTGCTACTGCTTATGCCGTTAAAGCTGGAATGACAAGTGCAGTTTTGATTCCTGATGGAAAAATTGCGATGGGAAAACTTGCTCAAGCAATTGTGCATGGCGCTAAAGTTTTGCAAGTTCAAGGAAATTTTGATGATTGTTTAGTGTTGGCAAAAGATTTAGCAGAAAATTATCCTGTTGCTTTGGTTAATTCAGTTAATCCAGATCGCATTGAAGGACAAAAAACTGCATCATTTGAAGTGATTGATCGTTTAGGTGATGCACCAGATTTGCATGTGTTACCTGTAGGAAATGCTGGAAACATAACTGCGTATTGGAAAGGTTATGTCGAATATAAAAATGATTCAATTTCATCTAAGTTGCCACAAATGTGGGGATTTCAAGCAGCAGGAGCTTCACCAATAGTTGATGGAAAAATTGTTGAAAAACCAGAAACTATTGCAACTGCAATAAGAATCGGTAATCCTGCATCATGGCAGCAAGCATTAAATGCAAAAGAAGAATCAAAAGGAAGAATTGACAAAGTTACTGATGAACAAATTTTAAAAAGTTATCATCTTTTGGCTGAAAAAGAAGGAGTTTTTGTTGAACCTTCTTCAGCAGCAGGTGTTGCTGGATTACTTATGTTGAAAGAAAAAAATGAATTACCAAAAGACAAAGTAATAGTAATAACTGTTACAGGAAATGGCTTGAAAGATCCACACTGGGCATTAGAGGGTGCAAAAGATCCAATTAAAGTTTCTGTTGATGCAAAATCTGCAGCAAGTGCTTTAGGGTTTTAAATGAGTAAATTTTCAGGTGCAGTTCGCGTTGTGGTTCCTGCCACTAGTGCAAATTTAGGTTCTGGATTTGATTCTTTAGGTATTGCACTTTCATTATTTGATGAAGTAGAAGCTTCATTTACTGATAAACCAGGTGTTTTGGTTGATGTTGATGGAGAGGGCAGAAATTCATTACCAAGAGATGAAAATCATCTAATTGCAAATGTGATGTTAAAAACTTTTTCATATCTTTCTGTTCCAGTTAACGGACTTTATATTCGTTGTATAAATCGAATTCCACATGGAAGAGGTCTTGGTTCTTCTGCTGCAGCAATAACCGCAGCAGTTGTTGCCGCTAGAGGTTTAGCAGGAACTCAAGGAACCAGAATGGATGATGCAGGAGTTGTAGAACTTGCAAGTGCAATTGAAGGACATCCTGACAATGTGGCAGCTTGCTTACATGGTGGTTTTACTGTTTCTTGGATTGATGAAAACTCTTTAGCAAAAGCAATTAAATTAACTCCACATCCTTCAATAATTCCAGTTGTTTTTATTCCAAAATTTGTAGTTGATACAGAGCAAGCAAGAGCTTTACTGCCAACTCACGTTCCTCATAAAGATGCGGCATTTAATTTATCCAGAAGCGCTCTTTTAGTTCATGCAATAAGCCAAGAACCTGATTATTTATTTGAAGCAACAGCAGATCGAATTCATCAGGAATATAGAAGACCTGCCATGCAATCATCAACAGCTTTAGTTACACAATTACGAAATAAGAAACATGCCGCATTTATTTCAGGTTCTGGACCCAGTGTTTGTGTTTTAACAAATTCGACAAATTTAGAGGAAGTTTTATCAATGGTTTCAGATGAATTTGAAGTTCAACAATTAAGTTTTTCAGCAACCGGAGCCACTATCTCCTAGAGGAGATATCCCCAAGGCTGGAAGACATAACCCAAATCTGCTAGTCTTTTATATGTCCGGCCGATCTTGGCCAAAGATGGCAAAAAAAATCAACAGCTAACTTTTAAAACCAAAATAAACAGGTCCGGATCTCTCATAAGAATCCTTCATGGTTAATTTTTGTGAAAGAAATTGAAAGGAAATATTTTCAAGGTGACTGACACCTCCTCAATGCTCTTGCCAGAATTAAGGCAAGTTGCTGCCGGCTTAGGAATTCCTGATTCTGCAACTATGCGAAAAAGTGAATTGATTGAAGCTATCGAACAACACGGAAACGGTGGAAAGAAAAATATGACAACTTCTGACATTCCAGAAGACGATGTAATTGAAGAATATAGAGAAGAAGTAGAAGTAAGAACTCCTCGCGAAGATCGCGAAGATGATCGCTCATTTAATAGAGAAGAAAGAAACTATTCGAGAGAAGATCGAGGATTTAGAAGAAACGATCGAAATGATCGAGGCGATAGAAATGATCGCAATGACCGCGGAGATCGCAATGATCGCAATGATCGCAATGACCGCAATGGCAGAAGCAGATTTAGAGATCGCGGTAACAGAAGAGAACGCGAAGATTACGAAATTAAAGAAGATGATGTATTACTTCCTGTAGCAGGAATTATTGATCTGTTAGAAAACTATGCATTTGTTAGAACTTCAGGATATTTACCTGGACCAAACGATGTTTATGTTTCTATGGGATTAGTTCGTAAATACGGTTTACGAAAAGGTGATGCAGTAACTGGTTCTATTCGTCAACCAAAAGAAGGCGAACAAAGACAAAAATTTAATCCTCTAGTAAGAGTTGAAACTATTAATGGTTTAACTCCAGAAGAATCAGCAAAGAGATTAGATTTTTCAAAACTTACTCCGCTTTATCCTCAAGAAAGATTGAGATTAGAAACAGATCCGTCAAACTTAACTACCAGAGTTATTGATCTAGTTGCCCCAATTGGTAAAGGTCAACGTGGATTAATTGTTTCTCCTCCAAAAGCTGGTAAGACTATGGTTTTACAAGCAATTGCAAATGCGATTACAACAAATAATCCAGAAGTTCACTTGATGGTTGTTTTAGTTGATGAACGTCCTGAAGAAGTTACCGATATGCAACGTTCTGTTAAAGGTGAAGTTATTGCGTCTACTTTTGATAGACCTGCAGAAGATCACACAACTGTTGCTGAACTTTCAATTGAAAGAGCAAAGCGTTTAGTGGAAATGGGTCACGATGTTGTGATCTTGCTTGATTCCATGACTCGTTTAGGTCGTGCATATAACTTGTCAGCTCCAACTTCAGGAAGAATTCTTTCTGGTGGTGTTGATTCGGCTGCACTTTATCCTCCAAAGAAATTCTTTGGTGCTGCAAGAAATATTGAAAATGGTGGATCTTTAACAATCATTGCCACAGCATTGGTTGAAACAGGATCTCGTATGGACGAAGTTATCTTCGAAGAATTCAAAGGTACTGGAAATATGGAATTAAAACTTGATCGCAAACTTGCTAATCGAAGAATATTCCCAGCAGTTGATGTTGATGCTTCTGGTACTAGAAAAGAAGAAATTCTTCTTTCTCAAGAAGAATTGAAAGTCATTTGGACTCTAAGAAGAGTGCTACATGCTCTAGAGCCACAACAAGCAATTGAGCTACTACTCAACAAGTTGCGTGACACAAAAACCAACTTTGAGTTCCTCATTCAAGTACAAAAGACCACCCCAACCGCTAATGGGGAAGCAACCGAATAAGATTTGGTTACCGAAAAGAAATCGGAGATAAGAAAAGATGAAGGCAGAAATTCATCCAGAGTACGTGGAGACAACTGTTACTTGCTCATGCGGTAACACATTCAAAACACGTAGCACTGTAAAAAATGGACAGATGCATGCAGAAATTTGCAATCAATGTCACCCATTCTTTACAGGTAAACAAAAGATTTTGGATACCGCAGGTCGCGTTTCTAAGTTCGAGAAACGTTACGGTAAACAAGCAAAAAAATAGCTTAACTAACTAAACGTCGGTCTTTTTAGTTGCAAAAATTTGCATCTAAAGAATCACCGGCGTTTTGTTTTTTAATAAAGAAAAAAGGAGGTGAAAAAAATGTTTGAAGGAGTAGTAGACCTTGCAGCAGAACTAGTTGACTTAGAACATCAGTTATCAGATCCAAAATTACATAGTGATCAAAATAAAGCGAAAGCTGTGGGAAAAAGATTTGCTGAATTAAAACCAATTGTGGCAACTTGGCGTGAGTACCAACAACTAGTTGAAGATCATGAAGCAGCTCTTGAACTTGCTAATGATGATTCAAGTTTTAGACAAGAAGCTGAAAAAATTGAAGTAAGAATTGAAGAATTGTCAGAAAAATTACAAAAAATGCTTATTCCCAGAGATCCAATGGATGGTAAAGATGTAATCGTAGAAGTTAAATCAGGTGAAGGCGGAGAAGAGTCTGCTTTATTTGCAGGAGATTTAGTTCGAATGTATTTAAGATTTGCTGAGAAAAAAGGTTGGAAAGCAGAATTAATTGATGCAGTTGATTCAGATATGGGTGGATATAAAAATGCATCAATTGCTATTAAGGCAAGAGGTAATACTGAAGTTGGTGATGCTCCTTATGCCTGGATGAAACATGAAGGAGGTGTTCATCGTGTGCAAAGAGTTCCAATTACAGAATCACAAGGAAGAGTTCACACTTCAGCAGCTGGAGTTTTAGTTTTTCCAGAAGCAGAAGAAATTGATGTGCAAATTAATAATGAAGATTTAAGAGTCGATGTTTATCGTTCTAGTGGTCCAGGTGGACAAAGTGTTAACACTACAGATTCTGCAGTAAGAATAACTCACATTCCAACAGGCATAGTTGTTTCTTGTCAAAATGAAAAAAGTCAATTGCAAAATAAAGAAAGTGCATTAAGAATTTTAAGAGCAAGATTACTTTCTGCAGCGGAAGAAGAACGTGCAGCAAAAGATGCAGAATCAAGAAAATCCCAAGTAAGAACTGTTGATAGATCAGAAAGAATTAGAACTTATAACTTTCCAGAAAATCGTTTAACAGATCATCGAACTGGATTTAAATCACATAATTTGGATCAAATTTTAAATGGTGATTTAGGACCAGTTTTACAATCGTGTGTTGATCAAGAAATTTCTCAAAAGTTAGCTGAGGTTGGAGAAACTCGTTGAGTAGAGTAACAAGAAGTGTTCTTGTTGATATCGAATTGCGTTTAAAAAACGCAAACGTTCCAAGCCCAAGATTTGATGCTGAAAGTTTAGTCGCTTTTGTTTTAAAAACTTCAAGAAATCGTGTGGGCTTAATTGCAGAAATAACAGATGAACAATATCGAGAAATTGAAAAATTAGTTGAAAAAAGAGTAAGAAGAATTCCTTTGCAACATTTAATTGGAGAGCAGGGTTTTAGATATCTAGTTTTAAATGTGGGACCAGGGGTATTTATCCCCAGACCAGAAACAGAACTTCTTGTTGAATCAGTAATTAGATATATAAAGGATAAAAATCAAGAAAAAGTTTTAGTGGTTGATTATTGCGCAGGCTCTGGTTCAATCGCTCTGTCTATTGCTAAAGAATGTTCAAATGTTGAAGTATTTGCTATTGAAAAATCTTTGGAGGCATTTAAATATTTAGAAGCAAATTATCTTAAATACGAGAATGAAATAAAGTCACAAAATTCAAAAGTACATCTAATAAATGCTGATGTAAATTCTGAAGTTATTGAAATTAATAATTTAGAAGACCAATTCGATGTTGTGGTTTCAAATCCGCCATATATTCCAGAAAAAATGGTTCCAAAGGAAATTGAAGTTAAAGATCACGATCCAGCCATAGCACTTTATGGCGGAAAAGATGGACTTGAGATAGTTAGAGTTGTGGTGGAAAAGGCAACTAAATTACTCAAAACAGGTGGTCTATTAGCTATTGAGCATTCTGATTTGCAAGGAAATCTCGATGATGAATTATCTGTTCCATATTTATTAAAGTCATCAAATTGTTTTGAAAAGATTGAAGATCGTAAAGATTTAAATGCTTTGCCAAGATATTGTGTAGGTTTTAAAAAATGATTCGTAAATTCGATATGCAAAATGAGTTTGAAAGAAAAACAGGTTTGGAATCAGCAATTGCTGCAGCAAGACGTGGAGATTTAGTAGTTTTTCCTACAGATACCGTCTATGGATTAGGCACCGATGCTTTTTCTAGGAGAGGTCCAGAAAAATTATTAAACGCTAAAGGTAGAGGCCGTGATATGCCAATTCCAGTTTTAGTGGGTCATGCAAAAGCATTGGAAGGTTTAGCTTTTCAATTAGATTCGGTAACAAAATCATTAGCAGAAGCTTTTTGGCCAGGTGGTTTAACAATTGTTGTAAAAATGCAACCAACACTTAGTTGGGATTTAGGTGAAACCAATAACACTGTGGCATTACGAATGCCACTTCATCCTGTTGCAATTGAATTATTAAATGCAGTTGGTCCAATGGCAGTAAGTAGTGCAAATAAAACAGGACAACCAGCTGCGACAAATGTTGAAGAAGCAATTAATCAATTACAAGAATCTGTAACTATTTATTTAGACGGTGGTAACACCCCAGGAAATATTGCCTCGACAATTATTGATGTTTCACATGGTGAGAAAAGAATTCTTAGACAAGGGGTTGTTTCTGTTGAGGAAATTCGTCAAGTAGTGCCTGATGTAGTGGTTGTGTCCTAGACTAAAAGACACTTAATTAAGGGGCAGATAAAAATGGCAAATGAAACATTTTGGGGACCAGATTGGGACCAGTTAGAAAATCAAGATCCAGAAATTGCCTCCCTTTTATTAAAAGAATTAGAAAGAGCACGTGGTGGCTTGCAATTAATTGCAAGTGAAAATTTCACATCCCCTGCAGTTTTAGCAGCACTGGGAAGTACTTTCAGTAATAAATATGCAGAAGGTTATCCGGGTAAACGTTATTACGGTGGATGTTCAGTTGTTGATGAAGCAGAATTAATCGGTATTGATAGAGCAAAAAAATTATTTGATGCAGAACATGCAAATTTACAACCACATTCTGGAGCAAATGCAAACTTAGCTGTTTATGGTGCGTTCACAAAACCAGGTGACACTGTTTTAGCAATGAGTCTTGCTCAAGGTGGACATTTGACTCATGGTTCACCAGTTAGTTTTTCTGGAAAATGGTTTAACCCAATTGGATATTCTGTTGATCCAAAAACAGAATTAATTGATTATGACAATGTAAGAGATTTAGCAAAACAACATAAACCAAAAATGATTGTGGCAGGCGCTACTGCATATCCTCGTTTAATAGATTTCAAAACTATGCGAGAAATTGCTGATGAAGTCAAAGCAATTTTATGGGTTGATGCTGCACATTTCATTGGATTAGTGGCAGGAAAAGCAATTCCAAGTCCTGTGCCATATGCAGATGTTGTTTCATTTACAACTCATAAAGTTTTGCGTGGGCCACGTGGTGGAATGCTTTTAAGTAAAGCTCAACATGCCCAAGCTATTGATAAAGCAGTATTTCCAATGATGCAAGGTGGACCTTTAATGCAAGGTGTTGCTGCAAAAGCAGTTGCCTTAAAAGAATGTGCAACAGTTGAATTTCAACAATATGCCAAAAAAGTTATTGAAAATGCGCAAGCACTTTCACAAGGTTTAAAAGATGAAGGCATGCGTCCGGTAAGTGGCGGAACAGACACACATTTAGTTTTACTAGATATTTCGCCATTATCTGTAACAGGAAAAGAAGCAGAAAAAAGATGTGATCAAGCAAGAATTACTTTGAATAAAAACCCAATCCCAAATGATCCACTTCCACCAATGACAGCAAGTGGTATCAGAGTAGGAACACCTTCAGTAACAACTCAAGGAATGGGAATTGCTGAAATGAAGAAAATCTCTTCATACCTTGCACGTGCAGTTAAAAGCGATAATGAATTAGATAAAGTTGCACAAGAAGTTAATCAATTGTGCAAAGCATTTCCTGCATATAAAAGAGGCTAATTAATAGTGCGTGAGTATTTACTAGTTCTACTTGCCACTGCTTTTATTACTTATTTAACAACTCCAATGGCTAGATATTTAGCTCTTCGTTTTGGTTTTATGGCAAAAGTAAGAGATAGAGATGTGCACGATAGACCAATTCCAAGACTAGGTGGTCTTGCTATGGTTCTTGGTTTACTTGCAGGTTTATCTTTAGCGTCTCAATTACCTTTGATAAGTAATGTTTTTAAAGATGGTTCACAAATTAGAGCATTACTTGCAGGTTGCGCAATTTTAGTTGTGTTAGGTGCTATTGATGATAAATGGTCAATTGATGGTCCAACAAAATTAGCTGGACAAACTTTAGCTGCAGCAGTTATGGCATCTCAAGGTATTTCACTTATTTGGTTACCGTTGCCATTTGTGCAAGGAACATTAAGTTTAGATCCATTAACAGGAGTTTTATTAACAGTTTTAATTGTTTTAATAACAGTAAACGCAGTTAATTTTGTTGATGGTTTAGATGGTTTAGCTGCAGGAGTGGTGGGACTTGGTGCTGCAGCATTTTTTGCTTACAGTTACTTATTAAGTGTGGAATTTGGATTTTCTCGTGCAACTTTGCCAACCTTAATCTCAGCTCTTTTAGTTGGAGTGACTTTAGGTTTTTTACCTCACAATATGTTTCCAGCACGAGTATTTATGGGTGATACCGGATCAATGTTGATTGGTTTGATGTTGGCAGCTTGTGCAATTACCTTAACTGGACAAACAGATCCAGGCGCACTAGAACTTACTTCAGTATTACCAAGCTTTTTACTTATTCTTTTGCCTCTAGCTGTAATTGCAGTGCCATTGATTGATCTAGCACTTGCAGTTTTAAGAAGAACTAGAAGAGGTGCAAATATTTTTACTCCAGATAAAGAACATTTGCATCACAGACTTTTGGAAAGAGGTCACTCTCATAGAAGAGCAGTAATGCTTATGCATGCAGGAACTGCATTACTTGCATTTGCAACTGTAAGTACTGCTTTTATTCCTTTTCTATATTCTTTATCGTTTTTGATTGCAGGACTTTCATCTTTGATTTATTTTGGAAGAAGACGAGATCCAAAAGTTGTGGGGGCTAATTAAATGACCACTGAAACAAAAATCATCGTGGCAGGTTTAATTCCAACCTCAATAGTAGGAATTGCATTTTCAATAGGTTCAGCAATTTTCACAGATGCACAAGCAGGCTGGTCTTCTGTGGGTGGAATGTTTTTAACTTTGACTTTTTTTATTTTCGGACAATACATAATTGGCAAAGTCCTTTTGACAAGACCAGAACTTGGACTTGGTGTCGCGATGCTTGTGTATTTAACCCAATTAATCGTGTTACTAGTGTTAATAATGTTACTTAGAGATGCAAGTTGGTTAAACGGCCAATACTTTGGCATCTCAATTCTTGCTTGCACACTAGCTTGGACATTTGGCTCAGTTTGGGTGATGGCAAAACATAAAACTACGGTCATAGAACCGGTTACCCCTGAAGTTTTAAAAAAGTTAAAAGACGGCTAACCTTTTAAGTGGTGAGCGAACAGAAAAACTTTCCAAACCGCAAAACAACCTCAGATGATCCATGGGCAATTGTGGGTCGTCTAATTTCCGGAATATTAATTTACGGAGGATTAGGTTGGTTAATTGGTTCGTGGTTTAACAAAGTTGAAATGTTTGTTGCTGCTGGATCAATTTTAGGAATTGGTTTAGCTCTTTACATGACTTACAAGCAATTAAATATGAAGAAGTAACGAAAGGTTTTAATAAATGTTGCCAGAAATGAAAAGTGATTTTCTTGGCTAACTTTATTTCACTTGCTGAAGTAACTTGTAAATTTGGTGACACTGCTTGTCCATTTCCAGCACCTGGTGCTGGAATATTTGTTTGGAAACCAATCACATCTTTAAATCTTGGTATCACCACAATTGATATAACTAAACCTGTTATTTTGGCATTAATTTCAACAGTAATCGTTTCAGTTGTTTTCTTACTTGCTTTTTCAAGACCAAAATTAGTTCCTTCAGGTTTACAAAACGTTGTTGAAGTTGGTTACTTATTTGTCAGAGACAATATTGCCCGCGAAATCATGGGCAAAGATGGTGATCGATTTGTGCCGTTGTTGACTTCAATCTTCTTTTTTGTTTGGACTATGAATGTGATGGCAATTGTGCCGGTTGCTCAATTTCCAGTTACTTCAAAATTTGCCTTTCCTGTTGTTTTAGCTGTAATTGTTTGGTTAATTTATATGTTTTTGGGAATGAAAAACCAAGGTGTGGTGGGCTACTTTAAAAACATTGCATTTCCTCCAGGAATGCCAATTGGAATTTATCCTTTGCTTACCCCAATTGAATTGTTATCAACGATCATTATTCGCCCCGTTACGCTAGCGATTCGTTTATTTGCCAATATGTTTGCTGGACACTTACTCATTACTGTATTTACAGTTTCTGCCTGGTATTTATTAAATCTTTCAAATTTCGTAGGCATAGTTTCAATAATTGGTTATCTTGGGTCTGCAGTTTCATTCTTTGTCACCATAGTTTTAACTGGTTTTGAAATGTTTATTCAAGCACTGCAAGCTTTTATCTTCACATTGCTAACGGCTGTATTTATTTCCAGTTCGTTGCATGCGGAGCACTAAAAGAAAAGGTTTCTTGTAACAAATAGTTACAAGATTTAAGTAAAGAAAAGGAAAAAGGGACACATGAGCATCCTCGCGGAAATCTCTGGTTCACTAGGTTCGATCGGTTACGGTCTTGCCGCAATAGGTCCAGGTGTTGGAATTGGCATCATCTTCGGAAACGGTGTACAAGCAATTGCTCGTCAACCTGAGGCTTACGGTGTAATTCGCCAAAACATGATTTTGGGATTCGCACTTGCAGAAGCTTTAGCATTGATTGGTTTCGTTGCACCATTCGTTTTCGGCGCATAAGTTTCTAACAACAAGAAAAACGGAGAGTGAATATGAACTGGATCCTCGCAGCAGAGGGTGCAGAAGGCGGTAGCAATGTTTTATTGCCACCAACTTATGAACTAGTTATTGGCACCATTGCCTTCTTTACTATTTTCTTTTTGCTTTCTAAATTTGCATTGCCAAATATTAGAAAGACACTAGAAGCAAGAACTGAAGCAATTGAAGGTGGAATTGCAAAAGCTGAAAAACTTCAGCAAGAGGCAGCCACAACTTTGAGTCAATATCGTCAAAATCTTGCTGAAGCAAAATCAGAAGCCGCAAAGATTCGATCCAGTGCAGAATCTGAACGTGCCACTTTGATTAATGAAGCAAGAAATGAAGCACAAAAAGCAGCACAAGTTGTTACCCAACAAGCAAATGCCCAAATTGAAGTTGAAAAGACTAAAGCAGTTAATGAATTGCGTTTAGATGTTTCAAATTTGGCCTTAGGACTTGCTGAAAAAATCGTCGGAGCTTCACTTTCTGATGATGCAAAAGCCAAAGCGGTAATAGATCAGTTCATTAAAGATCTAGAAAGCGTGAAAGGTAAATAAATGTTAGGTGCAAGCAAGAATTCTTATTCAGCATTAATAAAGGCCGTTGATTCCAATAAGGAAATTCAATCCTTTAATGATGCTAAAAGTTTACTTGCCGCAGCAAGATTAATTGCTCTAAATAAATCTTTGCTTAATACTTTGACTGATTCAGGTTTATCAAATGAAGCAAGATCAGGTATCGCTAAAGATTTGTTGTCTCAAATTGGTTCAAAGTCAGCTGTTGAATTAATTGCACAAGCAGTAACTCTTCGATGGAGTGATCCAGAAGATTTAGTAAAAGCTCTAGAAGCAAGTGGATTTAGAGCAGCTTTTGCAGGTAGTGAAAATAGCAACGAACTAGATAGAGTTGAAGATGAAATTTTTGCTTTTGAGAGAGCAATTGCTGCAAGCGGGGAATTAGAACTCATGCTTGCTGATCCAAACATAACGGCTGAATCAAGATTAAAAATGATCAATGATTTAGTTGGAAAAACATTTACTCAAACATCTATTGAATTAGTAAATTACGCACTAGGTAATCGACATGGAAGATCAATTACTACTACTTTAAAAGATCTTTCTAAACTTGCAGCAGATAGAAGGGGAAGACTATTAGCAGAAATAACAACTGCTATTGCTCTTACAAGCGACCAAGAAACAAGATTGGTTAGTGCTCTAAAAGCAATTTACAAACAAGATATCCAACTTAAAAAAGTTGTAGATAAAAAAGTAATTGGGGGAGTAGCTGTTCGAATCGGTGATGAAGTCATCGATGGCACAGTTTCAAATCGAATTGCTCAAATAAAAAGAGAATTAGCAGTATAAGAAACTTCCTGTTTTAACAAAATTTGTTGAAACAGAAAAAAGAGAAGAAAGGCAGTAACCAAAATGACTGAACTCCAGATCAAACCTGAAGATATCCGGAGTGCTATCGAAAAAAATGTTGCCAACTTCAATCCAAAGACCACTAAGGATGAAGTAGGACGAGTAGCAGAAACTGGCGACGGTATTGCCCGTGTTGAAGGTTTGCCATCAGCAATGACAAGTGAATTACTTGAATTTGAAAATGGTTTATTAGGTGTAGCACTTAACTTAGACGTTGCAGAAATCGGTGCAGTACTTCTTGGAGATTCTTCAGGTATCCAAGAAGGACAAGAAGTTAGAAGAACTGGCCGCGTATTAGAAGTTCCAGTAGGAGATGGATTCTTAGGAAGAACTGTTGATCCACTTGGCAATCCAATTGATGGACTTGGCCCAATCCAAGCTTCAGCATCTCGTGCTCTTGAATTACAAGCACCAACAGTAGTTGAGCGCCAACCTGTAAAAGAATCTTTAGAGTTTGGTGTTAAAGCAGTAGATGCAATGACTGCTGTGGGAAGAGGACAACGTCAATTAATTATTGGTGATCGTGGCACAGGTAAAACTGCTTTAGCAATTGATGCCATTATCAATCAAAAAGAAAATTGGAAATCAGGAGATCCAAAGAAACAAGTTAGATGTATTTATGTTGCAGTTGGTCAAAAAGGTTCCACAATTGCATCTGTTAGAGCAACTTTAGAAAAATATGGTGCACTTGAATACACCACAATTGTTGCTGCAACTGCATCTGATCCTGCAGGTTTCAAATTCATTGCACCATATGCAGGTTCTGCAATTGGACAACATTGGATGTATGAAGGAAAAGCTGCATTGATTGTGTTTGATGATCTAACAAAACAAGCAGAGGCCTATCGTGCAGTTTCCTTGTTACTTCGTCGTCCACCGGGTCGTGAAGCTTATCCTGGAGATGTTTTCTATTTACACTCTCGTTTATTAGAACGTTGCGCCAAATTATCTAGTGAATTAGGTGCAGGTTCCTTAACAGGATTACCAATTATTGAAACCAAAGCAAATGACGTTTCTGCATATATTCCAACCAACGTAATTTCTATTACAGATGGTCAAATATTTTTGGAAACAGATTTATTCAACTCAGGTATTAGACCTGCGATCAACGTAGGTATTTCGGTTTCACGTGTGGGTGGATCTGCTCAACCAAAGGCAATGAGAAAAGTTGCTGGACGTTTGCGTTTGGACTTAGCACAATTTCGTGAATTAGAAGCATTTGCTGCTTTTGGTTCTGATCTTGATGCTGCATCAAAACAACAATTGGAACGTGGTTCAAGATTGGTTCAATTATTGATCCAAGGTCAATATGCACCACTTCCAATGGAAAAAGCAGTTGCATCTTTATGGGCAGGAACAACCGGAAATCTAGATGATGTGCCAGTTGATGATATTTCTAGATTTGAAGTTGAATTCCACAACTATTTAGATCGTGAACAAAGTTCAGTATTGAAATCAATTAGAGAAACAAGAGATCTAAGTGATTCTGATATTGAAACTTTGAAATCAGCTATCAATAACTTCAAAAAACAATTTGTGAAAGCTAATGGTCAACCACTATTAGTTGACACAGATGTTGAAGCTTTAGCTGAAGAAGATGTTGAACAAGCACAAATCAAAATTCAGAAGAGAGCATAAAGACTAAAAATGGGTGCCCAGTTACGCGTATTTAGAAGACGCATTCGCTCGGTTCAAGCGACCAAGAAGATCACTAGAGCTATGGAATTAATTGCCTCTAGTCGAATCATCAAGGCGCAAAACCAAGTTCAGGCTTCTTCTCCATATGCGACTGCTCTTTATAAAGCAGTTTCTCTGGCAGCTTCAAATGCTAGAGGAAATCATCCATTGCTATTGAATAAAACTGATGGCAAACGTTCTGCTGTGTTATTAATTACGGCAGATCGTGGTCTTGCTGGTGCATATTCTGCAAATATTTTAAGAGAAGGCGAAAGATTAACCGAGTTATTAAAAGATGAACAAGGAAAAACTGTGGTTCCTTTCATCGTAGGTCGTAAAGGTCTTGGCTATTACAAATTCCGTAATAGAGAAGTTGCAGGAAGTTGGACTGGCATAACTGACAGACCAACTTATGATCATGCTCGAGAAATTGCCAAATCTTTACTTGAAATATTTTTAAAACCAGAAGAACAAGGTGGAGTGCATGAAATTCAAGTTATTTACACTCGTTTTGTAAATAGAATTTCTCAAGTTCCAGTTGTGCAAAGAATTGTTCCATTAGAAGTTGTTGAAGAACTTGTTACATCTTCACCAAAAATGACAGAAGTTGATACTCATAAACCAGCACTACCTCTTTATGATTTTGAACCAAGTCCAGAAGCAGTTTTGGATCAATTGTTACCAAAATATATTGAGTATTTGGTTTATGCCGCATTGTTGCAAGCTGCAGCTTCAGAACATGCTGCAAGACAACGAGCAATGAAATCAGCAACAGAAAATGCTGAAGAGTTAATTAAGAGTTTGACCAGACGCGCTAACCAAGCACGTCAGGCCGAAATTACCCAGGAAATTAGTGAAATTGTCGGTGGCGCCGATTCACTAAAGTCCGCAAAATAGGAGAAAAAAAGAAAATGAGCAGCACAACAGATACAAAGAATGTAACCGGTCGAGTTGCACGTGTTACTGGTCCCGTAGTTGACGTGGAATTTCCAGTAGATGCAATTCCAGAACTTTTTCATGCTCTTTATGTGGAGATCACATTGCCAGGAGCAGAAACTAAAACTTTAACGCTAGAAGTTGCCCAGCACATCGGAGATGGAATGGTGCGTGCAATATCTATGCAACCTACAGATGGATTAGTTCGCGGCGCCACCGTGAAATCCTCTGGTGCTCCTATTTCAGTTCCTGTTGGTGATGTAACACTTGGTCACGTTTGGAACACTTTGGGTAAACCACTTGATGTTTCAGAATCAAGTTTGAACATCAAAGAACGTTGGCCAATTCATCGTCAACCACCTAAGTTTGATGAACTTGAACCAAAAACAGAAATGTTTGTTACCGGTATCAAAGTTATTGATCTTTTAACACCATATGTAAAAGGTGGAAAGATTGGTTTGTTTGGTGGTGCAGGTGTAGGAAAAACAGTTTTGATTCAAGAAATGATTTATCGTGTTTCAGAAAACTTCGGTGGTGTGTCTGTGTTTGCAGGCGTTGGAGAAAGAACACGTGAAGGCAATGACTTATTCCTAGAAATGACTGAATCAGGTGTTATCAATAAAACATCCTTAGTGTTTGGTCAAATGGATGAGCCACCTGGCACACGTATGCGTGTAGCTCTTGCTGCATTAACTATGGCTGAATATTTCCGTGATGTGCAAAACCAAGATGTTTTGTTGTTCATTGACAATATTTTCCGTTTCACACAAGCCGGCTCTGAAGTTTCAACTTTGCTTGGACGTATGCCATCTGCTGTGGGTTATCAACCAACATTGGCTGATGAGATGGGTCAATTACAAGAACGTATTACTTCTACTCGCGGTAATTCCATTACTTCGATGCAAGCAATTTATGTTCCTGCAGATGACATCACAGATCCAGCTCCTCACACCACATTTGCTCACTTAGATGCAACTACTGTGTTGAGCCGTCCAATTTCAGAACTTGGAATTTATCCAGCAGTGGATCCTCTTGATTCAACTTCACGTATTTTGTCACCTCTTTATATTGGTGAAGAACATTATGCAGTTGCTCAAAGAGTTAAAGAAATCTTGCAAAGATATAAGGATTTGCAAGACATCATTGCAATTCTTGGTATCGATGAACTAAGTGAAGAAGATCGTGTTTTGGTAGGACGTGCAAGAAGAATCCAAAGATTCCTATCTCAAAACATGTTCGTAGCAGAAGCATTCACAGGTCAACCTGGTTCTTTTGTGCCATTGGAAGAAACTATTGCTTCATTTAAAGCATTAGCTGATGGTGACTTTGATCATCTTCCAGAACAAGCATTCTTTATGTCTGGTGGCATTGAAGATGTGCAAAAGAACGCAAGCAAATTGGCAGGAAAGTAACAAAAACTTATGCCATTAAAAGTTGAAGTTGTTGCTACTGACTCACAAGTTTGGTCAGGAGAAGCAAGCAGAGTTGTGTTGAGAACTAAATCAGGTGAAATTGGTTTACTTCCAGGACACTCACCTTTGCTTGCTTCTTTAGCAGATGGACCAATTTCAATTAAACCTGTTGAGGGTGAAGAAATAAAAGCAGCAATTCATGGTGGTTTTGTCACAGTTGATAGCAATAACGTAATTGTTTTGGCAGAAACTGCAGAATTAGCAAGTCAAATTGATGTTAAACGTGCACAACTTGCAAAAGAAGAAGCAACTAAATCTGGAGATAAAGAAGCTCTTAAACGTGCTGAATCTCGCTTAGCAATAACTGGAAATTAATTAACCTAATTTTGCTTTAACTTTTGCAGCTAAAAGTGCACCATCTGTTCTACCAACAGTTTTAGGTTGAACAATTTTCATAACAACACCCATTGCTTTTCCACCTTCAGCACCTTGTGCTTTGGCTTCAGCAATAGCTTCATCAATAATTTTATTTAATTCATCCTCAGTTAAAGCTTGCGGTAAATATTTTTCTAACACTTTAAGTTCAGCAGCTTCTTTGTCTGCTAAATCTTTTCTATTTGCTTGAGTGAAAGCTTCAACTGATTCTTTTCTTTTTTTAGCTTCTTTTGTTAAAACACTTAAAACTTCTGTATCACTTAAAACTTTTGCTTCCTTGCCAGAAACTTCTTCATTGGTGATTGCTGTTAAAGCCATTCGAATAGTAGAAGATCTAACTGAATCTTGATCTTTTAGACTTTGAGTCAAATCTTGTTTTAGTTGATCTTTTAAACTTGTCATACCCCCATTGTGCCTCACAACTTTATATTTATTTGAACTAGGGCAATAAAAATTGGACTTTTTTGTCCACTTTTGACCTGTTAAATGTATATGAATTTGTAGCAATATTTTCATATCTTTGAAATTGAGAGTGAAAATTGTGTCAAAGCGTCTTTTAAGACCAGGTGAGGTAGCAGAGCTTTTTAAGGTTAATCCAAAAACTGTAAAAAGATGGGTACAAGCAAATAAATTAAAAGCTATTCAAACACCCGGTGGTCATTCTCGATTTGACTTTGATTACATCATGGAAATGATTAAAAATTCGCCAAAAGTATTAGTATTTTTTTTATTTCTTTTATAACCACCGAGGAAAAATCGGACATTTGTTAAAAATTATTGACCAATATTTAACTCATGGCGTTAAATTGAGTCACGAGATAAATCGAGGTGTGTTGTGCTAGATGATTGGCAACAATCAATTACCACGATTCAAGAATTCATTGAATTCCTAAAGTATCCAAATTTGACAGAGCAAGATATTTGTCATCATTTAGTAACAAATTCTTTAAAAGAATATGGAATCATTTCT
>JACCDO010002755.1_pt1 | contig 31248 bp, 32 predicted proteins | sample 7446101 | NCBI WGS metagenome assembly JACCDO01 (sample SAMN15323440, study PRJNA562643) | freshwater metagenome | isolation source: river surface water | place: USA:Blue River Watershed | collected 2017-08-16
CTAGAAAAGGTAACTGTTGGGATAATGCAGTTTCAGAAAGTTTTTTTGGGAGCTTAAAAATAGAGCGTGTCATGTGGGGCAATTATCAAACTCGATATCAAGCTCAACAAGATGTTTTGAATTACATCACTATGTTTTATAAGAGCAAGAGATTGCATTCTTCACTAGGATATAAAACTCCTAATCAATATGAAAATACATACTTTGCTGAATTTAAAAAAGTCGCTTAACTAGGGTGTATCAAATTACTTGACCAGATCAAAACATCAATCCTCCAAAACCTAGGTAAATCAAGGGTTTGAGGACATGTGTGCCTTCACCCCGAGTGTTCGCATGTATCAGAGATGGAGAGCGTAAAAAGGGAGATTTTGGGGATAAAATGGTGAAATTGGAAAAAGTTAGGTACGGGTCTAATGCACCGCTAAAACGCTAGAAAGCCGACGAATACTGGGGTTTTGATAGGTGCTAACGTTCGCGCAAAAAGACGTGAGAAAAGTTATCTTCAAAAAATCTGGCGGAGAGAGAGGGATTCGAACCCTCGGTACGGGAGAACCGTACACACGCTTTCCAGGCGTGCACCTTCAGCCACTCGGTCACCTCTCCTAATAACGAGTATTACTTTATCATAATAAATAAAGAAAACCAAATTATAATAAAAAAGTTTAATAAAACTAAAAAATAAAAATCAATAAATAACCTATTGATTAATTTAGCATTTATTTAGACAACAATCTAAATAATGAAAAACTTGGGATAAAAATTTTTGAGACATTCAAAAAATCACTCGAACATGGTAACCTAAGGCCATAAATTTACAATTTTTTCAATAAATTGGAAGTCTAAATTTAATAAAAATAAGGCATTTATGTTAATTAATATAGTGAGTAATTTATTACAAAGTTATTCATCAGAATCAATTACGATGATAACAATATTCATTTGCTACTCGATTATTGGGATAGCCCTGAAAAGCTGGGGACGTGCTGGACTTTTTGCTTATTGTGCTATCGCTGTTATTGCTTCAAATATTCAAATACTAACAGCAGCTCAGTTTTCTATTTATCCACAACCAATAGTTCTTGGAACTGTTATTTATTCATCAGTTTTTTTAGCAAATGATTTATTAACAGAAAGATATGGTAGCGCGATTGCAAAAAAAAGTGTGCTTTTAAGTTTTTTCTCCACAAGCATTCTTTTAGTATTCATGATTCTTACCTTGGCTTATCGACCCTTACCAAACCTTCCAGAATATTCTTTTTATCTTGAATCGAGACATGCAATAGAAGTTATTTTTAGTCCTAATATTGCGATTTTATTTGCAAGTCAGACTGCTTATATAATCAGTCAATTTAGTGATATTGGTATTTTTGCTAAATTAAAAAAAACAGCTCTTAAATACTTATGGGCTAGAGCTTTTATTTCTGTGGCATTGGGTGCTTTAATCGATAGCCTTATTTTTAATTTTCTTGCTTGGAGGGTTTTTGCAGATCAGCCAGTTGCAACAACACATCTTTTGAATCATTACATTCTTGGAAATTATTTTTTGCAGATATTGATAGCATTGCTAAATATTCCTGTTTTTTATCTTATTTTACGTTTAACAAGAGCTAAATCCTATGAACAATTATCCTAATTTTAAATTTGTCGTTACATCTCAAGTTGGTCTAGCTCGATGTGGCGAAATTCATACACCGCATGGTGTTGTTGAAACTCCTAATTTTATATTTTGTGCAACAAAAGCTGCAATTAAAGGAGGAATGCCTCGTGATCTTTATGAAACTGATACACAAATTATTTTAAGTAATACGTATCATTTAATGTTGCAGCCTGGTGCTGATGTTGTTGAAAAGCTAGGTGGATTGCATCGCATGATTGGATGGGATGGTCCTATGTTTACTGATTCTGGTGGTTATCAAATTTTTAGTTTAGGTCATGGATCTGTTGCGCAAGAAATTAAAGGTAAAAGAAATAATGAAAGAAACAACTCTTTGCTCAAAATCACAGAGGAAGGAGCTTTTTTTAGATCTTATATTGATGGCTCTAAGCATATTTTAACGCCAGAAATAGCAATGCAAGTGCAGCGAAAATTAGGCGCTGATTTAATAGTTGTTCTTGATGAGTGCACACCATATCATGTCGAGAAAAAATACACTCAGCGTTCAATGCAAATGTCGCATCGCTGGGCTTTACGATCTCTTAATGAATTTTACAAAAATAATGATCATCGACAAGCGGTGTATGGCATTATTCAAGGCGGAATTTATGAAGATTTGCGTCGAGAAAGCATTTCTTTTGTTAACGAGAATGATTTCTTTGCAAATGCTATTGGGGGCTCATTAGGAGCATCAAAAGATCAAATGCATGAAATCGTAGGATTCACTGCGAGCTTGTTAAGAAAAGACCGACCAACACATTTATTGGGAATTGGCGGAATTAAAGATATTTTCAATGGCGTTCGATATGGAATTGATACTTTTGATTGCGTTCATCCTACTCGATTAGCTCGACATGGCGGAGCTCTTTTAGCTATGCCATTACAAGCCGCAGAGGGTGTTGAGCCGCATGGCGAACATATTAATTTGAAAAATGCTCGTTTTGAAACAGATACACGTCCTATTGATGAAACTTGCGGCTGCTCAACTTGCAAAACTTTTTCTAGAGGCTATTTGCATCATTTAATTAAAGCTAAAGAGCTTTTGGCAATGCAGGCAATTACAGTTCATAATATATTTTTTATGAATCGATTAATGAAAGCGATTCGAAATGCAATTAAAAATAACACCTTAGATCAAGAAGAGAAAAACTGGATTATTTAATCCAGATCTTTTATTAGAACTAGATCTTTAACATTCTGCTAAAATGAAGAAGATATAGTTTTAATAAGAGTAAATCTTCATGAATTTATTAGCTGCTATAGCCTGGGCGCATTCTGTTTTAGCTAAACATGGGGTAGATAGACAGTCTGATCCTGTTATTTTAGTCGATACCCCTTGGTCTTGTGTGGCTAGGTTTGATGCTACAGATCAAAGTTATTATCTAAAACTATCGGCGCCTGAGTTTTCTTTAGAGTCAGAGATTATGATTTTTCTAGAGGAATATTCTGATTTAATCCCTCATGTTTTTTATAAAAATAATGAATTAAATGGTTTCATTACTCAAGAAGCTGGCGTTTCCTTGAGAGGAGAGCTCAGAAAAAAATTTAATGTCGAGCAAATTCACGCGGTCTTATCTAAATATGCCATGTTACAAATAGGCACGTTAGATCAAGTCGATCAATTATTAGATATGGGTATTAGGGATTTTAGACTTGATTTTTTAATGGAAAAATTTGAAGAGTTTTTAGAAAAAAAATCAAAAATTATCCAAGATGGTTTTTCTGAAAATGAATATGAACTGCTGATCAAGCAGTTGCCTCTTTTAACAGAAAAAATAAAATCTATTGAAAAATATAACATTCCAATGTCCATAGAACATGGCGATTTTCAAGATAATAATATTCTTTTACATATAGCTTCAATAAAATTGATGGATTGGGCCGAATCAACGATAACACATCCGTTTGTATCCGCTCATAATTTTTTCCAGACATTGTTAACTAATTTTAACGATCGTCTTGATCCGTCATCAATTACTATTTTAAAGCAAGCTTATTTAAATCCATGGGAAGCTTTAATGGGGATAGATTTAGATAAGATCTTTGATCAAACAAAATTTATTTATTTAATGACTTATTGTTTAGGTTTTGATTTTATTGTTGATTTAAAAGGAATCGATAAGCTTCAACAATATAAAGGCAGAATAGCAGGCTCTTTAAGAAAATTATTAGACGTTATTAATGAAAAATAAAGCTGAATGATCAGCTTTATTTTTTTTAGATTCACTTAAATTGGTTAGAAAGTAAGATTGCTGCTTCTTTTGCAAAATAAGTGAAGATTTTCTGAGCCCCTGCCCTTTTTTGAGCAAAAAGAGTTTCTAGAAGGGTTGCATTAAAATCAACAAGCCCTTGTTGGGATGCTGCGTAAAGCATGCTGCACTCTCCTGACACATGATAACTCCAAACAGGAATTTGATTCATTTGATGAACTTGATAAATGACATCAAGATAATGCAAACCAGGTTTGACCATTAAAATATCAGCACCTTCATTAATATCTGTTATTGATTCTAGGTTAATCTGAAAAGAACTTTTAAAATCCATTTGATATGTCTTTTTATCCGCTTTGGCCAGAAATCTTTTAGAATCTACAGCATCTCGAAAGGGACCATATAAATTAGAAGCAAATTTGACACTATAGGATAATACTAGTGTTTGAATATATTTATGATCTAAAAGAGCTTTCTTAATGTATTGGATACGGCCGTCCATCATATCTGAAGGTGCAAGAATATCAGCTCCAGCTTTGGCAAAACAACAGGCTTGTTTAACAAGAATTTCCAACGTCGAATCATTATCAATGATTGTTTGATGATTCATAGGATCAACATAAGTTAAACCATCCTGGCCTTCAGGATGATAAGGATCGAGGGCGATATCAGCGATAATGATTAGATGTGGGAATATTTTTTTTAATTCACGAATAGTACTCGGAACTAATCCGTCATCCGAGTAAGCAATAGAGCAATCAGGAGTTTTTAATGATTCATGAATCACTGGAAAAAGAGCTATAGCAATAATGCCAAGATTAAGTAATGTCTGAACTTCATTAATTAAATCATTAAAACAATATCTTTTAGTAAAAGGCATTGAGGAAATGGTGATGGACTCTTTTTCTGCATGAATAAATAAAGGAGCAATAAAATCAGCTGGTAATAAATGAATATCTTGAAAAAGAGCTCTTATTTGATTGCTCTGTCTATAGGGCCTTAATCGATGAAATGTCATTTGGAGTTAACGAATCTAGTTAAATAATTAAAATATTAACATTAACTTTTCATAGAGTCCGCAATTTAAACTAGATAATTTTCAGATCATCTTATATCGTTAAATTATAGTTTAATGAGAGCGAAAAAATCGATGACAATATATCAATATAAAAAACCTAAAATAGCTTTAATTGGTGCAGGGAATATTGGTGGAACTTTAGCCCATTTAATTTTATTAAAACAGCTTGGAGATGTTGTTTTATTCGATGTGAAAGAAGATATGCCTCAAGGAAAGCAACTTGATTTAATGCATGCTGCAGCGATCGATCGTCTTGATACTCAAATAAAAGGGACAAATGATTATCAAGACATTAAAGATGCTGATTTTGTGATTGTGACAGCAGGATCGCCGCGTAAGCCAGGCATGAGTCGAGATGATTTATTATTAATTAATGCAGAGGTTATTAAATCAGTTGGCCAAGCAATTAAAGATTATTGCCCAAATGCTTTTATTATTTGTATTACCAATCCGTTAGATGCGATGGTTTATTTACTACACAAGTATTCAGGAGTTCCTTCTCATAAAATTATTGGAATGGCAGGAGTGCTGGATACTGCTCGCTTTAAATATTTTCTAGCCGATCATTTTAAGGCAAGCTTAAAGAATATTGATGCCTTTGTGTTGGGTGGGCATGGAGATACAATGGTTCCATTAACAGGATTGTCTTATGTGAACGGATTATCTTTGGATGCTCATGTTAAGATTGGAAATATTTCACAAGAGGCTTTGGATGCTATTGTTCATCGAACTCGTTTTGCCGGCGGGGAAATCGTTAATTTATTAAAAGTAGGCTCAGCCTTTTATGCTCCAGCAGCTAGTGCCGTAGAGATGATGGAAGCGGTATTATTTGATAAAAAACAAGTTGTTTCAGCAGCAGCATATATTCAAGATGGGTATGGCGTGACAAAACCAATGTTTCTTGGGTTGCCTATAGTCTTAGGACATCATGGAGTTGAAAAAATATTACAATTACCTCTCAATGAAAAAGAGAACGATAATATGAATATTTCAGTCAAAGCTGTTTTAGATGTTCTAGCTGATTTAGAAAGATTAGGGTTTATTTAAAATTAATTTAATCAATATCTAATAATTCTTGAGAAATCCCTTTTGTTAAAAGGGATTCTTTTAGTTTTGAAAGAGCATTTTTTTCTAATTGACGGACTCGTTCTAAAGAGATTCCGTAGAAATCGGCTAATTCTTTAAGAGTCAATTTATCATCGCTGAGATATCTCTTTCTAATAATATCTTGTTCTCTGATTGTTAATCCGGCAAAAGATTTAGGAATAAGATGCTCTATATCTTCTTGATAAGATGATTTTATCACCATCATTTCTGGTGAGAATTGATCAGCAGGGATTAATTCCCCATAAGTTGTGGGCCCATCATGAAATACTGGTTTATCTATTTCAATATCATGTTCATACATTCTTTGAGACATTTCTTCGACATCAATAGTCGATACATCAAGTTTTTTTGAAATTGTTGACAGCTGTTCTTGAGGGGTTAAGTCTTCGTATTCATTTTTTAATTTTCTTAGATTAAAAAATAGTTTACGCTGAGCTTTTGTTGTTGCAATTTTAACTAGTTTCCAATTTTTTAAAATATATTCATGAATTTCTGATTTGATCCAATATACAGCAAAAGTAACAAGTCTCACGCCCATTGAGGGATTAAATTTTTTAACTGCTTTCATTAAGCCGATAGCGCCTTCTTGAACAATATCTGTTAAAGGCAAGCCGTAGCCAACATAAGATTTCGCAACTTTAACAACATAACGCATATGGCTTAAGACCAGAGAATGCGCTGCTTTTATAGATCCTTGTTCAGTAAATTCTTTTGCAAGACGAATTTCTTCTTCCTCAGTGAGATAAGGGGCATGAAAGTATTTGTTAAATTCATCATATTGAACAGGTGTCGTTGAGTGTACAATTTCTTCATTAAGAGGAATTAGAGAAGCTGATTCTAATAAATCAGTTTCTTGAGTTTCAACTTCATCAGTATCTAAAGAGTCGCTAATAAGTTTTTCTGTAAAATTATTCAAACTGGCAGCCATCCTAAATATGTTCTTACTAATTGAAAATTAATACTTTAATAATTTAAATTGTACACTATTTTTCATCATTCACAAGAGTAATACAGTCAACAGGGCATAAAAGAATGCATTGTTCTTCTTTAAAGAAGCCAATACAGTGAGTGCATTTCATCGGATCGATTTGATAGAATTCTGGGCCCATAGAAATAGCTTCATTTGGACAGGCTGATTCACAAACATCACAGTTGATACATTCTTCGGTAATCACTAATTTCATGCTGATGTCTCTAATACTGTTGATTGTTCATATGCACGTGTTTTTTTAATAAAAGAACCTATTTTATCAATACTACTATTAGGCGTCAGGCCTTGATTTAAGTTAATAATAAAAGGTTTTTGAATAGGTGACATAAAGTTTTTTACACAAGCAGGTATGTCTGATGATGCATCATCAACAAGTAATTCTTGCCGAAAATTTCCTTGGAAAAGATAAGAGGAAGTTAACTGCAATATCGAAATAGAAACCTGTTCATCGCAGGCAATAATATCAATTGATGCTTCATTTGGTAACTTTTGTATAAATAAAGACACCGATCCTTTTGGATAATAAATAATTGGTAAATGAGGAAATTGTTTTTTAACGGATCGCGTTATTTTTAACAAAGGTTTAATAACATAATCTTCATAGCGATCAAAAGGACAAGTTGACGACCAGCTGTCAAAAATCATCAGTTGATTAGCACCAGCAGTTGCTTGCATCCATAGATACTCAATAAATTGATTTGTTAAAGCATCAAGGTATTCAATTGTTTGCATTTCAGAGAAGATGCTTTTGCTTTGACTCCAATATCTAGAGGCACAGCCATGCTGAATATATTGAAAGACTGTCCATGGTGCGCCACAAAAGCCTATAAGGTGATGCTGAGAAGCGATCTTTATTCTCACTTCTTCAATAATCGAGGCGACAAAATCAATAGACTCTAGAGATGATAATTGTAATTTATTATGATTGCATTGAACGATTGGACCGAGGTTTTCTTCAAATTTGATAGATAAATTCTTCCAAGATAAAAGAGGAACAAGGATATCTGAAAAAATGATCGCGGCATCTAATTCAAAGCGTCTTAAAGGTTGAATCGTTACTTCTGTTGCGTCTTTAATATTGGAGCATAAGCTTAAAAAACTTTGATGTTGCGCTCGAATTTTTTGATATTCAGGCAAGTATCGACCTGCTTGTCGCATCATCCATAATGGATAAGCTTTCTTTTTTTGAAAAAAATCATTAAATCGAAATGAAGAGGGCTCAATAATCATTAGTCTAAAATATCATCAGGCGTAGTGAAAGCGTACATTAGTTGGTTCTTAAGAACAACTATACTTGTAAATACGTGTGTAAAAGTGCTTTCAGTTCTGATCGAGAGAGATGGCCGCCGTATTGTTGGAATTTTATTTCTTGATCTTTGAGCAGCCTAATTAAAGGCACCGCTTTAATGTTGAGTCGAAGTCTTTGAAGGGGATCGAGATCATCATAATCCGAATGAATAAAATCTATTTTGTCTTTGTATTCAATAATTAATTGCTGATTAATTTGAATTAGATGTTCGGAAAGAGGGCACCAAGAGGCAGTAATTAAAAGACAACTGGGTTTTGATGTGAATTGCAATCTTTTATAATAAATTGAAGATCCTATCGTAACGTTAGCACAAGGTTCTTAAGCCGACAATAAATTCTTAGGAGCTGGATAAAAATATTTATAAAATAGCTCACGGAGCTATCAGTAAAGTGTAATAGCAGTTTATCCTACTATTTGTTTTTTGTGATAATTTTGACAAAAGAGCCTTAATCACTTGACAAATTAGTAGTATCCAAGAATAATTAAGACGATAAAAGTAAAACTTTTATGAGTGCAGTCTATAAATAATAAAGTCAACTGCATATCAGTTAGTGTCTACCACGCAAAACTCAAATTTCAAAAAACAGCTTTAGATCTTTACTTTTAAAGTCAAGGCTTTCTAACTTTCCAGCTTTAATAAACGGAGGCGGTGCACACTTAATTTAAGCACTGAAATTACTTAGAATGGGTATAAATTTAATAGAATTAAAACGTAAATCAGTTATAGAACTCTCCGAGATGGCCCTTCAAAAAGGCATAGAGGGTGTATCCCGTCGAAGAAAAGAAGATTTAGTCCTAAGCTTGCTTCAAGTAGCGGCAAGAGATAAAGAAGAAATTTTCGGCGAAGGTTTCTTAGAAGTACTGCCTGATGGTTATGGATTTTTAAGATCACAAGAGAGCTCTTATCTTCCGGGGGCTGATGATATTTATGTATCTCCAAAGCAAATTCATCGTTTTGGATTACGTACTGGTGATAAATTATCAGGAATGATTCGTCCACCTAAAGATTCTGAAAGATATTTTGCTTTACTAAAAGTAAATGCCATTAATGATGAGCCTCCAGAAAAGACCTTTGGAAAAGTTCTTTTTGAAAACTTAACGCCAATTCATGTTAATAAACGTTTTCAATTATCATTAGGTAATGGGTCAACAGAAGATCTCACTGCAAGAATTATTGATATGATCGCACCAATCGGTAAAGGTCAGCGAGGATTAATTGTATCACCTCCAAAAGCAGGTAAGACAATGATGCTTCAAAATATCGCTCATTCGATTACAACAAATTATCCTGAATCTGTATTAATAGTTTTATTAATAGATGAACGTCCAGAAGAAGTGACAGAAATGATTCGCTCAGTAAAAGGAGAAGTCGTTGCTTCAACTTTTGATGAGCCAGCAACTCGCCATGTCCAAGTCGCTGATATGGTCATTGAAAAAGCTAAAAGACTTGTAGAAATGAAAAAAGATGTTGTCATTCTATTAGATTCGATTACACGTCTTGCTAGGGCTTATAATACAGTAATTCCTCACTCTGGAAAGGTTCTTACAGGTGGAGTGGATGCTAATGCTTTACAGAAACCAAAAAGATTTTTCGGGGCAGCAAGAAACGTTGAAGAGGGCGGCTCATTGACAATTATTGCAACCGCATTAATTGATACTGGTTCAAAAATGGATGAAGTTATTTACGAAGAGTTCAAAGGAACTGGTAATATGGAATTGCATTTAGATAGAAAAATTGCTGAAAAACGCAACTATCCTGCAATTAAAATTAATACTTCAGGTACTCGTCGAGAAGAGCTCATTATTAGCCAAGATGAGCTTCAAAAATTATGGATTTTAAGAAAAATTATGCATCCAATGGATGATATTGCTGCAAATGAGTTCTTATTAGATCGTTTAAAAATGACAAAAACAAACGAAGAATTTTTTGATGCAATGAAGCGCTCATCTTAAATCAGGGAGCATAGATATGAGTATAATTTTTCAGACAGAGCATTCTTTTTCAGAAAGATTATATCTATCTAAGTTTCAAGTGAATTCAAATCAAATAAGTATTGCCCAGCCAGGGCAATACGCTAAATTAAAAACTAAGGTTTGCGACAGTGGGCCGTATTCCTTAATACTAGATAAAGACTATCCTCAATTTTTATGGATTTGTTCCAGAAAAAAATTATTTTTTTCATTTCAAGAGGAAATAGATTTTGATCAAATCAAGGGTCAGATGATTGCAAACGATGAGAAAAAATATATTTTTTGTGCTGCTGGTACGGGGGTTACTCCTTTTTTATCATTATTAAAATCAAAAAATAAAGATTTTAAATGTTTTTGGATGCTGAGCGATCCAAGGGACTTGTTGCTTCTTGATTATTTTGATTTAAAAAAACATTTCTTTTTATTCAACTATGATAAAGAAATGATTGATATGAAAAACTTATTAATTGAATATATTTCTGATGAAGATACTGTGTTTTATTTAGCTGGATCTTATAATTTTGTGACGAGGCTTGGCCTGTGGCTGTTAAGTCTAGGAGTCATACCGGAGAGGATTGTCTCCGATATGAAAAAATTCTCTTAATTTTTTGAAATAGAGAGTGCTTTCAATATTTGAATTGCTTGAGTTAATTGATAATCTTCAATTTCTTGAATCTTTAAATCAGATCCTTTTTCGTTTTCTGTTGTTAGATGTTTATTTAGATTGGATTCTTTGATAGAAATTACTTCCTGATTTTCCACTTTTTTCCAATTTCTATCAATAGAAATATCAGGTGTAATCCCTTGAGCCTGAATAGATCGTCCTGAAGGGGTAAAATATCTAGAACATGTTAATTTTAGCGCTTTTCCATTCATTGGAATTACTGTTTGAACAGAGCCTTTACCAAAGCTTTTCTCACCTAAAATAACTCCTCGTTTATAATCTTGTAGAGCCCCCGCAACAATTTCAGAAGCTGAAGCAGAGCCGCCATTAATAAGGACAACAAGAGGAAGATTATGCGTCATATCTTCACCATGAATTTTTTCTTGAATTGTTATTTTATTTTCTCGACCTTTAGCAAAAACGATCATTGAGTCATGGCTTTTGTTTTTCTCGCTTAGAAAACAGTTGGCAACATCAGCAGAGCTTTTTAAAACACCTCCAGGATTATTTCGTAAATCTAAAATAATACCATGTGGTTTTTTTAACATTAATTTATGTAATAAATCTCTAAATTCATCGCCTGTTTTCTGGCTGAAACTTGCAATTCTTAAGTATCCCCATTCATCATTAATAACTTGGCTTTTAACGCTAGGTACTTTAATAATCATTCTTTCAATTTTTAAATCGATAGGAACAACTTGATTTTTCTTTAGGACTGTTAATGTTACAAGAGAGCCAGGTTTGCCCCTGATGAGCGAGCTCGCATCTTTCAGGCTCAGGCCATGGGTAAATGTGCCATTAATTGATAGAATTAAATCATGAGCCTCTAAATTAGCGGCAGCAGCAGGAGAGTCATCAATAGCTGAAATAACTTCTAGCATATTATTTTGAGAAGACAGCTCAAGGCCAAGTCCACCAAATGATCCAGAGGTAGAAGAGTCTAACGAAGAAAATGTTTTTTCATCCATATAATCTGAATGAGGATCTAACTGGCCTATCATGCCGACGATGGCATAATTCATTAAATCTTTTTCATTAATTTCATCAACATAATAATTTTTAACGGTTTCAAATACAAAAGAAAAATCTTCGATTTGCTCTACAGGGAGCGATTGAAGTTGAAATGGAAGAAAAGGAAGCATTAAATAAAATAATTTTTTCATAATCTAAGCACTGATTTTCTTAGATTATAGAGGTCTTAAGAGTTTTGTTTTGTAAATGCACGAAAACAAGCTGATCCAACTTATTGAATCAGCTTGATATTTTACTACTTAGAGCCTTGTTTTTTCTTTTCTTGATAATAAGCTTCAAAATTCAAAGGAGCTAATAGTAATTGAGGGAATCCACCTTTAGAGACAGCATCAGAAATAGCTTCTCTTGCAAAAGGGAAGAGAATTTCTGAGCAAATACTTTCAATAAAGTGTTCACGTTGGTCTTGATCAAAATTACTCAAGGTAAAAATTCCTGCTTGTTCTAATTCGCAAACAAAAGCTGTTTCATTGTTTGAAGTGACTTTAGCGGAAATTTTCAAACTTGCTTCATAGAAGTCACCATCAAGGTGTCTATTTGCAGTATCTAAATTAACTGAAAGTTCAGGCGCCCATTCTTTTTGAAAAATTTCTGGAGAGTTTGGGCCTTCAAATGATAGGTCTTTGATATAAACTCTTTGTATTGCGAACTGAGGTGCTTTGGTATCTTCTGCCATGTTGTATATCTCCTTTTTATATAACTATCAGTTTTTTTAAGATAAGATAGAATTTAATTTTCCATTAGATTCTAATTCATAAAGATCATCACATCCACCAATATGTATATTATCAATAAATATTTGAGGGACTGTTCTTTTTTGAGCTCTTGATATCATTTCAGCTGCCTTTTCAGGCTGTGTATCCAAATTAATTTCTTCAAAATCAACATTTTTTAATTTTAATAGATTTTTAGCCCTGATGCAGTAACTGCACATTTCTTTGGTATAAATTTCAATACGGTGTTTTTTTTGAGTTGATGTCATTAATGTTGTCGAATAGTCAGTATTTTTTCTACATTCTGCAGACTGATTAGATGAAAAGCAACTTTTTGTTGAATGGGTCATTGAAAATATCATTAAACCTAACAAAAGAATAATACTCTTGATTGATTTTACAAATTGATAAAATGGAATATATTGAAACATCTTAGGTAATGAACAAAAATGATGCGAATTTTCAAATTATAGACTTTATTTGCTTATATAAAACTTATTTTTTATTCTAAAATCAACCAATATTCTTTATCCTGGCTTTTAAGATGAATCTCCAAAAAAAAATCACAGCTTACTTTTTTTTAATATCTTTAGTCACAAATGCGTTTGCTGATGCTTTAGAAGATAGAAAAAATGAACTAGAAGCACAGTTAATACAGTTGCATGAAGACAGATCTCAAATTGAGAAAAATTTAATTGATGGGCAAGAGCAGATTAAGAGTTCTGAGTTAAGTATTCAAGAATGTATTAAAAATTTTCATTTGGTGCAGGTTGATTATCAGGATGATCAAAAAAAATTCGCGAAACAACTTCAACAAGCTCTTTTTTGGAAATTAAATAAAAAAAATATGGTCTGGGCTTCGCTCGCCGATCAAGATGTGAAGGCGGGGGCTTATTTTTGGAAACATATTTTTGAACAGCAACAGCTTTCATTAAGAGATCAGCTTAATAAAATGAGCGCATTAACAGATAGCGCAGCTGCAGTTGAATTTCAAAAAGAGCAGCTTCAATCACAATTAGACTATCAGCAAGGCTTATTGAAAATTGTTGATAATCAAAAAAATGAAATGCAGAAGCTTCTTGAAGAGTTAGTGCTATTACAGCAACAAGAATTTTCAAAATTAGCGACAAAACAACTCGCAAATGAGCTGAAATTTGATTTGAATAAATTAAGAGCACCATTAAAGAAAATAAAGACCAGAATGTCTCGAGAATTTTTAGGCGCATCTATTTTGGATGCTAAAAAAGGCGAGCCGATCGGTGCTATAGCTGAAGGGACAGTTATATTCTCAGATTACTTAAGGGGTTTGGGTAATGTGATTATGGTTGAACATGGTGATGGTTATATGAGCCTGTATGGGAATTGTTCAAAATTAAATAAAAAAGTCGGAGAAAAAGTATCTCTTGGCGAAAATCTGGCTTTTGTTGGACAAAGTGGGCAGATAGGAAAAGATGCTTTATATCTTGAAATTCGAAAAGATGGAAATATTATTCAAGCCCCAAATTGGGACTCTTATTCATAAATTGCATGAAAATTGTTTAGCGACTTCGTAACTAACAATTGCAACACTATTTGATAAATTAAGGCTTCGAGCTCCCGAAGCCATAGGTATTTTTAATAAACTATCTTGATACTTCTCTAGAATCCATGATGGTAAGCCTCTTGTTTCGGGGCCAAATAAAAGAATGCAATCTTTTTCAAACTCATGATTCCAATAGTATTCTTGAGTTTTTGTTGTTAAGCAATATATTTTCTTAGAAGACATTTTTTCAAAAAAAGCCTCAGCTGAATCATGATGCTCTATATTGGCTAAATCGTGATAATCTAAACCTGCTCGACGAAGATGTTTATCATCAAAATTAAATCCAATAGGATAAATTAAGTGTAATTTCACATTCAAACAGGCTGATAATCTAATAATATTTCCAGTGTTTGCTGCAATTTCTGGCTCAAAAAGAGCTATTTCAAAAAAATTATTTTTAAATTGTTCTATCATTTAATGTAACTTTAAGGAGTTTAATATGAAAAAACTTATCCAGTTTAGTATTTTAGGGGTTGTTCTAGCATTAGTTGGTTGCCAAAGTCTTTATGACAGAATGGACTCTAACGATGCACCAGCAGAATCTGCCGCTAAAAAATAAGCTTGAAAAAGCCATTAAGAGGGAATTATCCCTCTTATCTTATTGACCAGTCTATCAGAAATTTCTATTTTTTGTCTAATTATGTCTATGGAAATAATATAAAATTTAAGAAGAATTTTAATTAACAAATTTACTTCTAATTAAAAGCTGAATTAAGTCGTTTATCTTTTTAATTTCTTTCAAGTAATGTATGATAAAATTAGTAAAAAATTAATAATATCATATAAATGAAGATTGTATGCCAGCTTCGATATCATGGTGGATATACGGCAGGGTGGCAAGAACAGCCCAATGAAATATCAATAGCCTCAGAACTTAAAAGCGCAATTCATAAATTTACAGGGGAGCGCGTAGCTTTAGCTTGTGCGGGTCGTACTGATAAAGGCGTCCATGCTGTAGGTCAAGTCATTTCTTTTGATACAACGCAAACTAGATCCCTATCTAAATGGAAAACAGGGCTCAATCATTTTTTGCCTGATTACATAGCGATTAATGAAGTGATTGATCATCATCCTGATTTTCATCCTCGATTTCATGCACTTGCACGTACGTATCGGTATTATGCGGTTGTTAATAATAGACCCCATGGTGAAAGGATTATTACAACTTTGTACAAAAAACCTTGCTTACAGAAAATGAATCTATGCGCTCAAATGATTTTAGGAACTCATGATTTTTCTAAGTTTAGAGGAGGAAGTTGTCAAGCATTAAGCCCGATAAAAACTTGTCAAGAAGCTTTTTGGAGCCAAAAAGGCTCTCTTTTATGTTTTCAAATAACAGCAGATGCTTTTTTACATCATATGGTCCGTTATTTGGTTGGTTGTATGTTGCAAGTTGGACTGGAGCAGCGTTCTTTAGAGTGGTTTCATGATTTAATTCATATGAAGCAAGATCAAGATTTTTGTGCTCCAGGAGAAGGGCTTTATTTTTGTCATGCTCATTATCATTCAGAGCTGACTCCTGGTTTTGAAGATCAGCGTCCTTGGTTTGATTATTAATATCCTAAAAGAGCCCGCAGTTCTTCCCAGGTTTGTGGGCCAGAAGGCTGAGTCTGCGCGTTTTGAAGGTGCTCTTGAGGGATTTCTTCTAAAAATCGACTTTTAGAAACACCTTTTCCATTCATAATCAGTGGATAGGTCAAACAAAGTCTTTCTTTTGCTCGGGTCATGGCGACATAAAGTAAGCGACGTTCTTCTTGAATATTTCCTTCAGATTGATGGTGAGGAAGGGTTCCTTCCAAGCATCCTAAAACATAAACAGAATGAAACTCTAAGCCTTTTACGGCGTGAATTGTTGAAAGGGTTAGGCGAACATCTTGAATATTTTCAGCATTATCCATAAGATCAATCACAACAAGTTTTTTTAAAACAGCATCTAATTCAGGATTTTTCAAGTATAATTTTTTTAACCAGTTAATAAATTCTTTTAATGCTTTTTTCTTTTTATCAATTTGGTTTTTCTTTTGATTTTGTTGTTCTATCCATTCGAAATATTCAATATCAGTCACTAATTGGTCAATCCATTCTAAATTTTCAGATTGAGCATTTATTTCTCTATATTTTTCTATCAGCAACGATACCCCATGAAATGCTTTTTGATTTTTACTTGGTTGTTCATTTAAAAATCTAAATTGGGATATGGCATGGTATAAAGATAATCCATATTTATCAGCATACGAGACTAGCCCCGCAATAGATTGAGGCCCGAGACCCCTTTTAGGAGTGTTAAGAATTCTTTTAAAGGCTTGATCGTCATCAGGGTTTAGAATGACTCGTAAATAGCATGTTAAATCTTTAATCTCGACTTTATTAAAAATAGATGAAGCCCCGAGTAATGTGTAATCGATTCGTCTTTCTTTGAGCGCTTTTTCAAGAAGGGTCGATTGAAAATTCGTCCTGAATAAAATAGCAATATTTTTTCCAGGGGTTGTTTGATGCTGAAGATCGTCGAGAATAAATTCAACTTCTGTTTCCCCACAGGGGCATTCTTTTATTAGAACTTTTTCATGTGATGATTTTGAGGACCATAATTTTTTTTCAAATAAATGACTATTTTTTTCAATAAGAGCATTTGCAGCATTTAAAATTTCAGGAGAAGATCTAAAGTTTTCTTCGAGTTTGATGACTTCAAGTTGTGGAAAATCTTTCATAACGAGTTGAAGATTTGCTGGATTTGCGCCTCTCCATGTATAAATTGATTGATCGTCATCGCCTACAACCGTAAAGCGATCGGGATGAGTAATATTTTTAAACAATTCATATTGTGAAAAATTTGTATCTTGGTATTCATCAATAAAAATATAACCGTATTTCGTTTTTATCTCGATGGCTACTGACTCTATACTTGTTAATTTTAAAGCCTTAAAGACTAAATCATCTAAATCAATAGCATTTAGTTGGAGCAAGGCTTCTTCATATCGTTGCCAGCCTATTAAGAACGCAGGGGATATTTTGCACATGATAGATTCATGTTGAGCATAATGTTTAATCTGAGCAATTGCTTCAGCTAGTTCATAAAGTTCAGGCTCTTTCAAAGAGGGGTTGGTTTCTTTAATTAATTCTATTTTATCTTGGGTGTCAATAAGACTAAAATTTTTTTTAATACCAATAAGATGGCCATATTTTTGAATAATGGCTAGGCCAAAACTATGAAATGTTAGTACGGAAAAAGATTTTGAAGAAATATTTAGTTTTTTTAATCGAGCAGAAAGTTCTTTAGCTGCCTTGTTCGTAAAGGTAATCGCTAATATTTTTTGATAAAGAGGGTTCGTAGCGAGATGTGCTATTTTTTGACAAATTGTAAATGTTTTTCCAGAACCAGCTCCTGCAATAACAAGGCAGGGGGCTCTCGTGAGTGAGATAACTTTCTGCTGTTCTGCATTTAATTTTGACATACTTTTTTATTTAACTCTTCTCAATATATTTCAGTGTAACACTTCTAAGGAAGGAGAATGAACCTGAAGATATAAAACTACTTAAGAAAGTTAGCTGATTTTTTAGCAATAAAAAGAAATATTAAGTTCTAAATTTTGTCTTATTTCTAGATTTTTTTAGAAAAAAGCTCTTATTTTTTAAAAAAATCATCATTTTATGTTATGATGAACAACTTAAAATTTATCTAACGCTGTTTATATGACTAGTCAAAAAAAATTAGGATATTTTTCTTTAGCTTTATTGAATCTGTCAGCAATTATTTCATTAAGACATTTACCTATCATGGCTACATATGGCGGCGTATCACTATTATTTTATTTGGTAGGAGCTGTTACTTTTTTAATACCGATAGGATTAATTTGTGCTGAATTGGCGACAACTTGGCCAGAGCGAGGCGGCCTATATAATTGGATTTATCAAGCAATGGGGAAAAGAGCAGCTTTTCTTGTTGTCTGGTGGTCGTGGTTAGCTGCAATTACAACAATTATGTCGAATTTAACTTTTTTATCCGTAACAATTGGGCTCGCTCTTGCTCCTGAGTATTTACAAAATCCAAAATTTATTACTGGGATTTCTATCATTGTTATTTGGCTGATGACATTAATGAATATTTTCGGCATGAGACTTTCCGCGTTGATTAGCTCAGTAGGCTTAGTAACTGGGACAATTATTCCAGTAACACTAGTAGCTTTGTTTGCAGGGTATTGGGTGCTGACTGGACGAGAAATTTCACCACAGGCATTAAATTTCAATCCATCAACAGTTGTTAAGGGTTTAGGCAGTTTGGTTTTTTACAGTAATGTTGTTTTGTCATTTTCAGGGATAGAATTAGCGGCATTTCATGCTGCTGATGCAGAAAATCCTCAGCGAGATTATTCAAAAGCAATTTTTTTAAGCGTTGGGATGATTATTTCTATTTATCTAATAGCAACATTATCATTAGCAGTCGTCTTGCCTGAAAATGATATTCACCTTATCGGTGGTTTAGTTCAGTTTTTCCAAATATTCTTTGCAAAGTTTGGACTTGTGGAAATGGGCTTATTTTTAAGTCTCATTTTAATTATTGGGTCAATTAGTGGAATTAATACATGGATTATTAGTCCAGCAAAAGGAATTTTTGCTGCAGCGGAGCATTTTCATATGCCTCAATGGTTTTCAAAGCTTAATGATCATGGGGTTCCTGTTAATGTTCTGATTTTACAGGCAATTATTTGCTCTTTGTTGGTAGGTGTTTTGAGTTTTTCGGACTCTATCGAAAGTTATTTTATTTTATTTGCTAATTTAACAACGCAATATTCTATTATGTATTATATTTTAATGATTATTGCCGTTAGACTACTTAGAGTAAAGCAACCATCTATTCATCGACCCTTTAAGATTTCAAATAAAATTTTCCCATTAGTCACAATAGGCACAATTATTGCACTAATTGCTGTTCTGATTCTGACATTTATTCCCCCTGAAGGCATCATTATTAATAATATTTATAAATATGAATTCTTCTTTTTTTGTGGAATTGTTCTTTTCAGCTTGCCAGTCTTTTTCTTTAAAAAAATTAAGGAAATACCAAAAGATAGCAATTAAAAATAAATTTAAAAGTTAACATATAAAAACAGGTATATTATGAAGCATCAAAAAATAAGAAACGTAGCAATTATTGCGCACGTCGATCATGGTAAAACAACATTAGTTGATAAATTATTGCATCAATCAGGTACGTTAGATCAACGTAAAGAGTATGGCGAACGAGTGATGGATTCTAACGAGCTTGAAAGAGAGCGAGGCATTACCATTCTTGCAAAAACAACAGGGATTATGTACAAAGATTACGTTATTAATCTTGTTGACACCCCAGGACACGCTGATTTCGGTGGAGAAGTTGAGCGCGTTTTAACAATGGTTGATTCAGTATTACTTCTTGTAGATGCTGTTGATGGGCCGATGCCTCAAACAAGATTTGTTACTCAAAAAGCGTTTTCTTGCGGATTAAATCCAATCGTTGTTATTAATAAAATCGATCGACCAGGCGCAGATCCTGATAAAGTTTATAATGATGTTTTTGATCTTTTTTACTCTTTGGGCGCAACTGAAGAGCAATTAGATTTTAAAGTTGTTTATACTTCAGCGTTACATGGTTGGGCTGTCTTAAATTTAGATGATGAGCGTCAAACAATGAATCCTTTGTTAGACTTCATTATTGATAATGTTCCTGAGCCAAAAGTTGCTCCACAAAAACCATTCAAAATGCAAGTGACAACATTAGACTATTCCCCATATGTTGGAACTCTAGGAATCGGTCGTGTTCAATGCGGAAGCGTTGCTCGAAATCAAATGGTTAGCCTTTTAGATCCTGAACAGCCTGGTAAAAAGATTTCAGCTAAAATTTCAGGAGTTTACCGTTCAGTAGGATTAGAAAGAGTTGAAATTGAAGAAGGTTTTGCTGGAGATATTATTGCTATTTCAGGTTCTGATGACCTAAAGGTATCAATGACTGTGACCGATCCTTCTGATTTAGAAGCTTATCCTGCTTTGAAAATTGATGAGCCAACTGTAAGTATGGTTATTCAAGTAAATGATTCCCCATTTGCTGGTAAAGAGGGTAAATTTATTACAACTCGACACTTGCGTGAAAGATTGTCACATGAAGCTAAAATCAACGTTGCTCTAAAAGTTGAGGAAGGTGATACTTCTGATAAATTTATCCTTAAAGGTCGTGGCGAGCTTCATTTGGCTATTTTGCTTGAAACAATGCGTCGTGAAGGTTATGAAATGGCGGTTGGTCGTCCAGAAGTTATTCTAAAAGAAGAAATCAATGCCGATCAAACAAAAACAGTTTACGAACCATTTGAGTTGCTCATAGTTGATGTGCCAATGTCTTATCAAGGCGTTATTCTTGAAGAGCTAGGCTCAAGAAAAGCAATGGTTATTGATATGGAAAATACTCAACAAGACAGATGTAAAATGAGTTTTGAAATTGCATCTAGAGGACTGATTGGTTTCCACTATCATTTCTTAATGATGACTTCAGGCCAAGGTATCATGTCACACGTATTTTTAGAATACAGACCATTTTTAACTAGCCTTAAAAGTAAAGGTCGAGATCACGGTGCAATGATTTCAATGTGTGCTGGTGATGCAACTGGGTATGCGTTATTTAACCTTCAAGAAAGAGGTCAAATGATGGTTGAACCTCAAGTTAAAGTTTATGAAGGTATGATTGTTGGAATTCATTCTCGTGATAACGATTTGACTGTTAACGTAACTAAAGGAAAGCAATTAACTAATATGAGAGCTTCAGGTAGTGATGAAAATATTATTTTAACACCACCAAAAAGAATGACATTGGAAATTGCTTTAGAAACAATTAATAATGATGAGCTTGTAGAAATTACACCTAAATCAATTAGATTGCGTAAGAAGTTTTTAAAAGAAACTGATCGTAAAAGAGAAGCTAAATCCTAATTAAACAAAGGATGTGCCACATGCAACAATATGAAGGAACAACAATCGTTTGTGTTCGTAGAAATAATAAAGTTGTTATTGGGGGAGACGGCCAAGTCTCCCTCGGCTCTACTATTTTAAAAGGCAACGCACGCAAAGTTCGAAGAATTTATCATGATAAAATAATTGCTGGTTTTGCAGGCGGAACTGCAGACGCTTTTACTTTATTTGAGCGATTTGAAGCTAAACTGCAAAAACATCAAGGACATCTTTTAAGAAGCGCTGTCGAATTAGCTAAAGATTGGCGGACAGATAAAATATTGCGTCGATTGGAAGCTTTATTGGCGGTTGCAGATAAAGAAACCTCCCTGATTTTAACAGGAAACGGAGATGTGATTGAGCCTGAAAATGGATTGATCGCTATAGGATCTGGAGGAGCTTTTGCTCAAGCTGCAGCTATGGCATTAATCGAGCATACTGAAATGGATGCTTTATCAATTGCACAATCATCTTTAAAAATTGCTAGTTCGATTTGTGTTTATACAAATGAGAATCATATTTTTGAAACAATAGATTATTAAGGATATGCAATGTTAAAAAAATTATCAGAGAATGATGTTTTTAATCATATGACCCCTCAATATATTGTTGATCAGTTAAATAGATACGTTGTTGGACAAGATGCTGCTAAGAAAAAAGTATCAATAGCCTTGAGGCATAGATTTATTCGAAAATTCGTACAAGGCCCTTTAAAAGATGAAATTACTCCTAAAAATATTTTAATGATGGGACCAACAGGTGTTGGTAAAACTGAAATAGTGCGCCGCTTAGCGTCTATTTTGGATGTTCCATTTATTAAAGTTGAAGCGACTAAATTTACTGAAGTGGGTTACGTTGGAAGGGATGTTGAATCAATTATTCGTGATTTAGCTGATAAAGCAGTTAAAGATCAAAAAGAAAAATCACTCGAACAAGTCTCTATTTTAGCAGATGAAAAAGCCAGACAAATTATTTTAGATAAAATTATTGAAGCGGCAGATCATATTGATGAGCAGAAAAAGGAAGAACTCTTAGAAAAATTATCTAAGGGTGAATTGGATGATCAAGAAATTGAAATCGAAATAGCTCATTCAATTATTGATGTCGAAATCATGGCTCCTCCAGGCATGGAAGAAATGACATCACAGATTCATTCGGTATTTCAATCTTTAGGTGGTGACCGAAAAAAGAAAAAAACGATGAAAATTTCCGATGCTTTAAAGTTTCTTACAGAAGATGAAGCTTCAAAATTAATTGATGACGATCAAATAAAAAATATTGCTTTAGAGCAAATAGAGCAGCAAGGCATCGTTTTTATTGACGAAATTGATAAAGTTTGTCAGAGAAAATCAGATTTTTCTACGCAAGATGTATCTAGAGAAGGGGTTCAAAGAGATCTGTTACCACTTATTGAAGGTTGCACTGTTTCGACAAAATATGGCCCTGTTAAAACAGATCATATTTTATTTATCACTTCTGGTGCTTTCCATTTAAGTAAGCCTTCAGATTTGATTCCGGAGCTTCAAGGTCGTCTTCCGGTAAGAGTAGAGCTTTCTGCCCTAACTGTTAATGATTTTATTTTGATACTTTCAGCGACAGATGCCTCTTTAATTTCACAGTATAAAGCATTACTCGCGGTTGAAAATGTCACTCTTGAGTTTTCTGAAACAGGTATTCAGCGTATCGCTGAAATAGCTTGTGAAGTTAACGAGAGATCTGAAAATATTGGCGCAAGAAGATTGCATACTGTCATGGAACGATTATTAGAAGATGTTTTTTATCACGTCTCTAGTGAAAAAAGAAATATTCTTGTTGATAAAGATTTTGTTAATGAGCAATTAAGTAGTTTATTAGTATCAGAAGATTTACATCAATTTATTTTATAAGTATATAAAAAATCACTCTCGTATGACGCACTGCAAAATTTGATTATTAACTTTTTGTAGTGCGTATCCTTTCTTTCTTTCCGGTATACTGAATACATTATATATTTCTGAGAATAATAAATGGATTCAGATTTTGGTTATCAGAAAATTTCTATTGATACAAAAAAAGAAAAAGTAAATTCAATATTTGCTGAGGTCGCGCCATATTATGACGTCATGAATGATGCCATGACATTAGGTTTGCATAGATTCTGGAAAAAATATTTTGTTGAGTTGATTGATAAGAAAAACCTAGAAAAAGTGATAGATTTAGCTTCGGGAACAGGGGATATTGTTTTTGAAATGATCGAGCAGGAAGTAGCTAAACATTATATTGCGATCGATCCTAATAAAAAAATGCTAGATCATGCAAAATTAAGGGCAGCTCATGAGCAGGTTTATAAAAACAGACCGGATTTAAGACTCGAATGGATTGTTGCCTATGGCGAAGATCTTTCAGTGATTGGGAATGACACTGTAGATTTAGTTACTTGCGCCTATGGTTTTAGAAATGTATCCGATAGAATTCAGTGTTTAAAAGAAATTTATCGAGTGTTAAAAAAAGGGAGTAATTTTTTAATGCTTGAGTTTTCGCATGTCGATAGTCCATATGATCAAATTTATAATCTATATAGAGATAAAGTACTTCCTTCTCTAGGCCATTTTTTATTTAATGATAAAGACAGTTATCAATATTTAGCTGATTCCATAGCTGTATTTTGGGATGAAAAAAAGTGTTTAGAAGCTTTAACAGAAACAGGATTTGTCAACGTTCAATCAACATCAATCATGAAAGGGATTTCTAGAATTTATCAAGGAACAAAACCATATGTATAAACCTATAGATTTTTTCAATTTATTCTTTAGAGGCTTGCAAACAGCCGATTTTTCAAAAGAATTAGAAAATATTGTTATGTCTTTTGAATTAAGAGATTTATTAAAATTAAAAACAATTATTGTGAATGGTAAAATTCAATTAACAGATTCAAAAGCTGAACCACATGTGCGAGTCACAGGCATGTTACATGCATGGATAGAGTTTATGTATCATAGAGGCCACTCACAAGCTTTAAGAGTTCATGGAGATATAAGATTATTGCAATTATTAAGAGATGAGTTGCAATATAATATTCATTCTTGGGATAGAATTTATTTAGAAATGAGCCCACCGGTTCTTGTTTCATTCGCGGAATTAGTAAAAAGACAAACAGCCGATTTTTTTATTATGCCTCCCTTTATTCAGAAAGATGAATTAAAGAGAAAAGAAAAAGAAGTTTTTGAGTTATATTATCAACTGGAGCGAATTGAAAAAAGAATTGAATCTTTATAAAAGGAATATTAATGTTCAGACTCATTAAAATCATCACATCTTTATTAAAATACAGAATATATCGATGGATGCCAGATCGGTTTTCATATATTTTTTATAGCCTGTATTTAATATTCCCTTGGACTTTGCTTCATTCGAAGAAAAAAACAAAAGAGCAAGATTTAAAGGAGTGTTTGGAAGAGTTAGGACCTATTTTTATTAAGCTTGGTCAATTAATTTCAACTAGAAAAGATCTTATTTCGGAAGAGCTATCTAAAGAGCTTCAAAATTTACAGGATAATGTTCCCCCTTTTTCTTCAGCAGTTGCAAAAAATATCTGTGAAAAAAATTTGAAAGAAAATTTTATACAAATAAATAATTTTTCTGAAATACCACTAGCTGCAGCCTCAATTGCACAAGTCCATGTCGCTTTTTTAAATGAAAAGAAAATAATTTTAAAAATTAAAAGACCAAAAATAGAAAATATTTTTAAAAGAGATCTGCGATTAATGCGATTTTTTGCAAATTTAATAGCACTTATTGATTTTGATCAAAGATTCAAAGCCGTAGAAGTCGTGAATGAATTTGAAAGAATATTTTTTCAGGAGCTTGATTTTTTACAAGAAGCAGCGAATGCTTCGCAGCTAAAAAGAAATTTTAAAAATTCAAATTTACTTTATGTTCCAAATGTTTATTGGAATTATTGTACAAAAGATGTTTTAGCAATAGAGTATATTGATGCTATTTCTGTTAAAAAATTAATTGATGAAAAGCCACCAAATGTCGATTTTAAAAAACTTGCAGAAAATGGCGTCTTGATATTTTTTAAACAAGTTTTCGAGGATTCTTTTTTCCATGCAGATATGCATCCTGGGAATATATTTATTGATATTTCTAATCCTGAATTTCCAGTATATAAAGCTGTAGATTTTGGCATAGTGGGTTCATTAACTATTCAAGACCAGCATTACATTTCGAGTAATTTGATCGCTTTTTTTGAAAACGATTATAAAAAGATTGTACAACTTCATCTTCAATCTGGGTGGGTTCCTCATGATGTAGATGAGTTGCAGTTTGAAGCAGATATTAGAAAAGTTTGCGAACCATTAACAAACCGTAGTTTGAAAGATATTAGTTTTGGATTAACTTTATTGAATTTATTAAATGTTGCGCAAAAGCATAAAATGATTATGCAACCTCAGCTGCTTTTGTTACAAAAAACATTAGTCTCTATAGAAGGGCTGGGTCGACAGTTTTATCCAGATTTGAATTTATGGGATGTTGGTTATCCATATTTAAAAAGAAGATTTTCATTTATAAAAAGATTTAATCATGATGCGAAAAAATTATTATCATTGGCCCCTTTATTGATAGATTCGATTTCAGAAATTAGGGGTAATAAAAAATCAGAGAATAAAAATAACAATTTTCTAATAATGATTTTATTTTTATCAATATCGACTAATATAATGCTGATACTCAAAAATTATTTTTAAATAAAAAATTAATAGTTTTTTGGCATAAATTTAAATAGAGGCGGATCATGAAAGATTGTATTTTTTGTAAAATTATTAAAGAAGAGATTCCTTGTAAAAAGGTTTTTGAGAATGAAAGCGTTCTTGCTTTTTATGATATTAAGCCCAAGGCAAGAACACATGTTTTAATTGTACCCAAACAGCATATTAATCAGTTTAGTGAAATTGAAGAGTTTTCATCAGATTTGATAGCACAAACAATGAAATCTGTAGCGCATGTTGCGAAAATGCTGGGGTTAGATCATTATAAAATTTTAGTTAACAATGGCGCAGGTTCAGGGCAAGAAGTTTTTCATTTACATATTCATTTAATTTCAGATCAAATAATCTAGGAGCTTACTATGGGTTTTTCTAATATCAGTTTCGGATCTTTATTAATGATTGGTTTTGTTGCGATGATTATGTTTGGGCCTGCTAAATTAAAAATTATAGCCAGGGACTTGGGTCAAGCATTAGGCGAATTTAAAAAAGGACTTGACTCTACAGCTGAAAAATTGAATACCCAGGAAAAATCAGAGTAATAAATTTTATTTTAAAGATAATTTAATTAAATAATTGAGATGATTTTTTTTAATGATATTCGATGAATTTTCAAAATTAGCAATAATAATTAAGCCTTACTATGGTGAGTTGAAAAAAAGACTCTTAATTATTTCGAGTGTATTTTTTTTAGTTTCTGTTATTTCTTTGAATTATCACCCCTTCATTTGGGATTGTTTTTTTTCAACTTTAAAACTTTCATCCCGAAACTTTGCTGTTGTTATTCGAGGAATTGGATCGGGCTTTATACTAACAATAAAGCTTAGTTTGATTCTTAGTTTATTAATAACGTTGCCGATTATGCTATGGCAGATCTTAGCTTTTATAGAGCCTGCTTGTTATGCCTCCGAAAAAAAATATATAAGATTAAGATTAATTTTATATAGTATTTATTTTTACGGGACACAAATTTTAAATTTTATTTTTATTACGCCTTATTTATTAAATTTACTTATTGATTTCAATACTCATGTAGCCTTGCCAATGCCTGATGTAGATGATATTGTTTCATTTGCATTAACAATGCAGTTTACAGCGCTTTTTGGAGCATTTGCACCTATTCTGCTTGCAATGGCAATTGATTTTAATTGGGTCAGTGTTGATCAACTGCGTAAGATTCGTCCTTATGCATACGTCTTTATTTTTATATTGGCGATGTTATTAACCCCTCCCGATGTTATTGCGCAATGTATTCTTGCTGTACCGCTGGTTGTTTTATATGAACTGATTCTGATAATTAAAAAATAAACGAGGGGAAGATGAATTTAACCGATGCAGCATGTAAACGAATTTTTGATCTCATTCACAAAGAGCCTGAAAAAGAATATATAGGTTTAAGAGTTTATATTTCTGGAGGAGGATGTTCAGGATTTCAATATGGATTTTTACTGGAAGAACAAAAGCAAGAAGATGATTTTACAGTCCCTTTCATTAAAAATGATCAAGAATACTTTTTGCTCGTAGATCCTATTTCTTTAGAATACCTGAATCAAGCTGTTTTAGATTTTACAAAAGATTTGATGGGGCAGAGATTTATCGTTAATAATCCAAACGTAAAAACAACTTGTGGTTGTGGACTTTCTTTCTCAGTTTAGTTTTTTTATCGTCTTGCAATAGCCAAGCAATTAATACTATCGTATGAAGTAAGAGTTTATTTATAAAAAATCGTCATGGGACTAGTTTGTACATTACAAGGAGTTCATGTCTCAGATGAAGAAGCTGATTTATTAACTTCTTCTCAAATAGATGGAATTATTATTTTTCGAAAAAACATCGCAGATCTTTCTCAATTAAAAAAACTTTGTCGAGAAGTAAAATCAATAAATAAAAATTTAATTATTGGCATCGATCATGAGGGTGGCCGAATATCCAGAGTTGATAAATTTTTGCCTAAAACAAGAACACCTTTAAATCTTGGATTAATTTATGAGTCAGCTCCAAAAACAGCAAGAATACTGATGGAGTTAGAGCAGAGAATTTATGCTGATGTGTTGAGCGAGACCGGGATTACACATGTTCTTGGTCCTTGTGTAGATAGAAATTTATCATCTTGTATTATTAGTAATTATCAGAGATCGTATCATCAAGAGCCTGAAATAGTAATTAATCTCGCCTCTTCTTTTATTGAGACATTTAATAAAGTAGGCATTACTCCTGTGATCAAACATTACCCTGGTCATGGAGCGGCCTTGGGCGATACTCATCTGAGTATTACATGGGATCCTAGAAACATTGAGTTGATTGAACAAGATATTTTTGTATTCGAACAGTTAATTCAAAAATATTCATTTATTGAAGTCATGTTGAGTCATGTTTCTTATAAAGCAGCTGATGGAGTACCAGCAAGTATTTCAGATTATTGGTATCAACGTTTGCTGAAAACAACAAAGAGTTCTGAAAAAATTTGGTCAGATTGTTTAGCAATGAAGGCTATTCCTACTACTATAAGATACAATTTAAAAAAATGGTTGAAATCATACACGTTGATTTATGCCCATCAATCTGTTGATTTTTACAAGGAAATTTTGACATGATTGATATCTTCGCTCAGATTAAATTTAAAAAATCACTTATATTTTTCATATTTTTTATGTTACTTAGCTCATTATATTTAAATATTAAAAACATTTGTGATCTTGAAAATCAAAAAATTGAGTTTGAGGTGTCTACCATTTCACTAAGTATGGATGGATTAAGTCTATGGGGTATGAGGATTGATGAAAATCTATCAATCGTTCATCATCGCGTTGAAAAGTCTCAAACATTGTTTGAGATTATTGAAAAATATGATTTAAATCTAAAAAAATCTTTAAAAAATAAACTTTATAATAAATCAAATGTTACGGCAAAGTTTTTAAAGAACATTCTAACTGGTGATCATTTATATTTTATCCATTTAAACAATAAAATAGATCAAATTATTTTAGTCAGAGATGATCAGACTTATTTGGTCAATGAGGATGGAGATGTTATTAAAGAAAAAAAACCAGATGGATTGACGCAGGATAAATATAAAAAGATAGAGGTTGAATTAACTAAAGGGATTATTAAGGACTTAGAACAGTTAAATGTACATAAGAAAATTATTTATAAAGTTGCAGAGATTTTATCCTATGAGTTAGATTTGAAGAAGGATTTAAGAAAGGGAGATAAATTAAAATTTTTATATTCAACAGATAGTTCTGGTGGCATGATAATAAAAAAAATATCGTTTGAATCACGCTCTCAGAAAAAAGAAATCTATTATTTTCCTCATAAAATTTGTAGATATGTAAATCAAGACGGAAAATCATTAAAAAACAGCTTCTTAGAATCCCCCTTAATTTATAGTCATGTATCATCTAAATTTTCTTTAGCGCGTAAACATCCAATTTTGGGCCAAGTAAGACCACATTATGGAGTCGATTATGCAGCGCCGAAAGGGACACCCGTTTGGGCAGCCTCAGACGGAGTGATTACTTTTATAGGTATTAAAGGAGGATATGGAAATCTTATAGAGATTACCCATCCTCGAGGCATTAAAACTGTTTATGCTCACCTTGATAAATTTCATCATTTAAGCAAAAAAGGCGCTAAGGTTCATCAATCACAAGTTATTGGATATGTGGGCATGACGGGTTTAGCGACAGGGCCTCATTTGCATTATGAATATCATATAAATGGCAAACCAGTAGATCCATTAAAAAATATTGATCACCATAGGTTGGAACTCTCTAACGATCAATTAATAGAGTTCTTAAAAAATAAAGATGAAATAGATTCAATCGATTCAAGAATTAATTAATCCTAATTCAAAAGGAGAGCTGAGTTAATGTTGATTGATGTTGGGGTGATGATAGGTTCATCTGCTGATGGAGTAGATATAGTTTTTTGCAACATAACTGATGATGATATTACAATTATAAAAAGTGGACATGAATCGTTTGAATTTGATTTTCAAAAAGATTTAGTATACCTGGCTCAAAATTCAGAAGCAGGAATTGATCTTCCAAACTTAAAAAAGTTAGGGACACAAATTAGTTTTGTGATTAGCAAGTTAATAAAGGAAATGCTTGAATCATTTCCAGAAAACTTTAAATTAAGACAAATAGCTGTTCATGGCTACACTATTATTCATTCAAGAAAAAATAAGATTTCCTATCAATTAGCGGATATTCCTTACTTGTATAAGGAGTTTAATTGTCCAATAGTTCACGATTTTCGGCAAGAAATATTAAATGAAGGTGGATTTGGTGCTCCGCTGATTCCTTTATTCCATCAATGGCTTGGAAAAATTACAAAGACTCATGAAATGACTCTTCTTAATATTGGGGGCATTTCAAATATTACTATTATAAGAAAGGACATTGTTCATGGGTGGGATATTGGTCCTGGTAATTGCATTTCTGATCAATTGATGCAGTTTTATTATAACAGTCCATTTGATTTCAATGGTCAAAAAGCTGGAATGGGTTCTTTAAATAAAGAATTCTTGAATGAGTTAGAAAATCAATATAATTCTAAGAAGACTATTCAGTATGTAAAAGGATATCCTTTTCAGTGGTTTGATAGAAGTAGTTTTAAATTACTTACTAATGAAATCAATAAGATTAAAATAAATCCTGAAGATGCCATATATACTTCTTTGTATTTTACTAAAGAGTGCTTTTTAAAGTATAAAGATTTAATTCAGTTAAATGATAAGTTAATTGTATTTGGCGGTGGAGTTTTTAATCAAACCTTACTTAATTTATTTATTCATTCAGGAATTGATTTAAATTTTGATTTGCCTAAAGGGATTCATCCTTTAAATATGGAAGCAGCTTGCTTTGCTTGGTTAGGATTTCAACGAATTATTAATCATAAAATATATGCAGAACCTTTAATTTTAAAAAAACCGATAGATATTGGGATAATTTATTTGGATACAAAAAAATGCAAATCTTATATTAATCAAAAGGATAAGTTGATGCATCAAATAACTCAAAAAATAAGTTGAATATTAATTGTTCAAAAAAGTAAAAAAGATGAAAAAAGGTGTTGACAAAAAAAATTGGCGAGGTAGAATAGCGTTACTTGTTGAGCAAAACAGGAAGCGAAGCGAAAGCGAGCGGAGAGAAAAGCGAAACAAACGATCTTGAACAAAAAACCAAGCTTATGTGATATGTGTGGGCATTAACC
>JACCDO011136853.1_pt1 | contig 31210 bp, 19 predicted proteins | sample 7446101 | NCBI WGS metagenome assembly JACCDO01 (sample SAMN15323440, study PRJNA562643) | freshwater metagenome | isolation source: river surface water | place: USA:Blue River Watershed | collected 2017-08-16
GAATGTCAGATTTCAAAATTCGGTTTTTAACATTTTTAAAAATGTCGTAAAATATATCCCATGTATCAATAAAATTCAAAACTGGTTCTAAAAAATAGAATAAAGGCTAAGTACAGTAGTTAAAATCAAAAATCAACATTTTATGGAATGTCAGATTTCAAAATTCGGTTTTTAACATTTTTAAAAATGTCGTAAAATATATCCCATGTACCAATAAAATTCAAACTTGAACGTAAATTAGAATAAAGGCTAAATACGGTAGTTAAAAATCAATAAACAATAAACAAATTAAATAATAGCATATTTAAGTCATGAAAATACATTCTTTTACATTCCAAAACATTCTAATTACATGATTAATAAACTTAATGATCATATTAAGTTTAATCTATTTTTTGATATATACCAGATTTACCACCACTTTTATGTACTAAATGTATATTACTGATATTTATGTCGTGTGTTAATGCTTTACACATGTCATAAATATTAAGACATGCGATACTTACGCTTGTAAGTGCTTCCATTTCAATTCCAGTTTTATCATTACATGTTACTTTTGACATGACATCAATTTGTAACTTTTCATCCATGAATTCGAAATTTAATTTACAATTAGATATATTTATAGGATGACATAAAAAAATTAGATCATGTGTTTTCTTAGCTGCCATGATTCCCGATAAGTTTGCAACTGCTAAAATATCTCCTTTCTTGAGATTATTTTCTTTAATTTTAATATATATATCAGAAGAAGGAAATATAATAGAAGCTTTAGCTACCGCATGACGTTCAGTTATATTTTTATTAATTATTTGAACCATATTTGCTTTACCATTTTGATCGATATGGCTAAATGTATTAAATAAACGTTTAAATAAAGTCATTTGATTAATGTAACAAAGATTTAAATTAGAGTTAATCTTGCCATTTTGAGTCATTATTCTCATAATGTTCACGTTTCCATACAGGAACGTCTTTTTTAATCAAATTCATAATAAATTTACAAGCTTCAAATGCATCATTTCTATGTGGACTTGAGAATGCTAACACGATGCAAGGTTCTTTATAACTTACTTTATTTTTAACGTGAAATATAGCTACTTTTTCACCGTTGAATTTTTGTAATGCATCGTTGCAAATTTTTGTTAATATTTCTAGAGCCATTTCTTCGTTAATTTCATAAGACAATCCAATAATTTTGCCATTTTCATTCACGTCATTTCTTGTAGTGCCAATAAATAGGTTGACAGCTCCGCAAGATTCGTGTAAAACCCAATTATAAGGTTCTAATGGATTAATGTTATCGATAAATTTGATTAAAATATTCATTTAAACGTAGAAAGCAAATGTTTAAATATGGTGATTTTAAGATTTTTTGCAAGTTCTAGAGATAGAGCTGGAATATCAATGATAGAAATTGATGTAAGTAGTATAAAAATGTTAAAACGTTACTTAATTGAACATTTTGATAAGCTAACGGAAGAATATTTATCAAAATGCAGATTTGCATGCAATAACAAATATATTGATGATACATTTGAACTAACTGAGAATGATCAAATAATGTTACTTCCTCCAGTTAGCGGTGGTTAATAATTAACTTAAAGAATAAAAAACTAAAATAAAAATGACAAAGATAATAATTAACTATCCTTATATACATAAAAAACAATATAAACTTGTAAAAAAAGAATTTGATAAAAATTATATTCCATGCGTATTAGAAAGTTTTCCTAATGATTGTGATTTAACTAATGGAATAGTTAGAATAGTAAAAGGCCAAGAAATAAATGAATATGCTATTGATTATTCCGATAAAAATACAATTGAACAAGCGTTAAATAGATGCAAAGTATTATTTCCAATGAATACAATGGAACAAATAGATGATATATTATCTAAAATTGATACTAAATTCAAATTTGTGAAATTAAGTTCAAATAGGTCTATATCTAATAAGATAGACATGTATATAGCAAAAGATATATATTCTAATATAAATATTCCAATGCATCCTACAAGTACACGTGATGGTTATGCAATTTTAAACAGAGATTTGGATGTAAGAAAAAAAGTGATAGGTGAAAAAATGGCTGGAGATAATATAGAATATTCACGTTATTTAGAAGAAAATTCAGCAATATATGTAGCAACAGGCGCAGTTGTCCCAAACGAGTATAATTGTGTTGTAATGATCGAGAATGTAGAATATTCTGAAGGGTCAATTATGATAAAAGATAAAAGTCAGGTATATGATGGTTCATTTATACGAACTGTTGGTTCAGATATTAAGAATGGAGAGATTTTAATGAGCAAAGGAGATAAATTAAATGGAATGTATGAAAGTTTATTAATACAAGCTGGAGTAAAAGAAGTTCCTGTGAATATTTTTCGAAATAAAAGACTAAGTTGTAAAATTTATAGTACAGGAAATGAAGTAAAATCAATTGAATCTGAATTAATGACAGAAAGTGATGTTTATAATACAAATTTGACATTACTTGATACATTAATAAAACGTAATAATTTAGATGAATATTTGGATGTATCTTTTGAACACTTAAGCGATTCTCATATTTTATCTCATATCAATGATTATGGTTTGAATCACGATATAACAATATTTATAGGTGGTTCTGCAATTGGAGAACATGATTATAGCAGAGAAATATTAGCAAGATACACAGAACCATTATGTACACAAATTAATTTAATGCCAGGAAGGCCATTTGGAGTTGGAACGTACAGATTTGCAGATAAAGTTGGTGTTATGTTTAGTCTTGCAGGTAATCCAGTATCTTGTTGTGTAAGTTTTACTAGATTTATAATACCTTATATATATAATACATTACAGCTTGATAATGAGAATTTACGTATTCAAGGAGAATTGGATTATAATGCTATGAATAATGCAAAACGTAATGAATTACAGAGAGTTAGATATAAAGATGGAAAATGGACATTAACTACAGAATATACGATGAGTAGTAATATTAAAAGTTTGGTAAACTGTGACGGATTATTATATGTAAAAGCAGGAGAAACAATAAATAAAGGGGAAAAACGAGAAATAATACTTTTTCATCAAGAAAAAAATATAATATCACAATCAGTTGAAGAAAATGTTAATAGAGATGTCTTTAAAATAGGTATATTAACAGCTAGTGATAGAGCATCTAAAGGAGTTTATAAGGATGAAAGTGGAGAAAAAATCAAAGAGTTTTTATTAACAAGAGTTAATAGTAAGTATGAAGTATATTATGAATGTATAGAAGATGATTTACAATTGATTGAAAGTACTTTAATAAAACTAAGTAAATTAGGTTGTTGTTTAATATTAACAACAGGTGGAACAGGTCCAAGTATTCGTGATAACACAATAATTGCTTTGAAAAATATAATTCATAAAGAGCTACCAGGTTTTGGAGAATTAATGAGAACAGAAAATTTAAAACAAGTTCCTACTGCTATACTATCTGCACAAACAGCAGGAATATATTACTATAAAAATAGGGGAACATTGATAGTAAATTGTCCAGGAAGTCCAAAATCGATTGATTTTTCATTAAATTGTGTATGGAATGCTATACCATATTGTATAGAATTACTTGGACATAATTTTATGGAATGTGAACCAAAAGCTTTTAGACCGAATAAAAAATAATCAATAACGTTATTTTGATATAATGTTATATTTTTTTGATATAAATTATAAATGGTAGTATTTAGATCAGCTTCTAGAAAAAATGGTTTGAGTCGTAAATCTTCAAAGAAAAAGTCAAAACAGAGAATAAAACATTTAAGAAGGATTACAGCGATAAAACTTCTACAAGAACCAGAAAATAACATAATCAACCAATGCGCAGAAGATAAGAATGCAAAAGATAATTCTAAACGTGAAGTAATTATAGAACAATCTAAACCAGAAATATTGCAAAATTTACAGCAAATTCCTATTCCAAAGTCAAAACGTGATATAATATTAGAAGAATTGAATAATGAATGTAGTGATATGTTTGATCCTATAAGTATGGATGATTTTAGCGATTTATCAGAATCACAGTTAAATAGTATAATAAAAATTGGACCACGTGGTACAAAAAAACACTGCTACTTAACAGAGTCCTTATATGACCATTATAAAACAACTTTTTTAAATAAATTAGAAACAAAAGATCCAATGAATCCATCTTATACGTTGACACAGGATGATATAAATTCTATTAAAATAAAAATGCAAGAGATTAATCCAACAATCATATTTCCACAAGAAAAAGATGCTCAGAAAAAGAATAATACTTTTGAAGATGAAGTTATAGCAAGAGAATTACAACAAGAATTGAATAGACTTGAACAAAATAATAGAGAAGAAATAGTTGAGAACTTAAATAATAATCTAGAACTTAGACAATTATTTAATCGAAATTTTAATAATAATCAAAATCCTATACAACATCCACAACGTCAAATTAACCAAAATCCTATACAACGTCAAATTCCTCAACGTCAAATTAACCAAAATCCTGTGCAAAATCAAAATGTACAACGACAAAATGTGCAAATTAACCAAAATAAAGATATTATTCAATTAATAAATAATGCAAAAAATGCATTGATAACTTATGAAAATGAAAGAATCAAAATAAATAATCCAGAGCGAGAAGATATACGTAATCAAGTGAATCAAGTTAATCAAGTGAATCAAGTTAATCAAGTGAATCAAGTGAATCAAGTGAATCAAGTGAATCAAATTAATCAAATTAATCAAGTGAATCAAGTTAATCAAGTGAATCAAGTTAATCAATCTAATTTAGTTAATCAATCAAAACAATTAGATATTCCATTATACAATAACAGAGAACAATTTAGAATGAATAGATATACTCCTGTAAGAATAAATAATTCCAATGAATCTAAAAAATCAAATAAATATTATAAGAAAATAGTTATAGGAGCATTAGTAATAATTATAATATATTTTATTTATAAAAAATTGAAAAAAGAATAAAAGTTAAAGATTTGAAATAAGTAATAAAATGTCTGATACTCAAAATTCACGTCGTCAAAAAGCAATAAATGCATTAGCAACAGGTGAAGAACCAAAGACAAAAAAACCTGTTTTAAAACTAAAAACAGTAACTAAACAAAAGGCAGATCCTAAACCAGAAGAATCTGAAGACGATGAAGTAGTTGATATGGGTGTACGAGTAGCTCAACGTAAAGATAATCTTCAATATCAGAAGATGGATCAACGTGAGCATGTATTAAAACGTCCTGATACATACATAGGTGGAATTAAGAGAACAATGACAACAGATCCAATATGGTATTTGAAAGATGTAACAAATGACCCAAAGGATATTCATTTTGCTAAAGGACAAATGTCTATTAGCGAAGGTTTATTACGTATATTTGTCGAAGTTTTATCAAACGCTATAGATAATGCAATTCGTTCAGTTGAGTTTGGTATAACTCCAAAGTTTATTAAAGTATGGTTAACTCCTACAGAAATTAAAGTTTGGAATGATGGAAGAAATATACCAACAAATTTGCACGAAAAGGAGAAAATTCCTATACCTGAAATGATTTTTGGACATTTGTTAACAAGTAGTAATTATGATGATACCGAAGATCGTACTACATCAGGAAAAAATGGTTATGGTGTAAAATTGGCGAATATTTTCAGTACTAAATTTGATATTGAGATATATAATAAGGACGATGGAGTAATTTATAACCAAACTTGGGAAAATAATATGGGAACTTGTAATAAACCTAAAATTTCTAAGAAAGGATTTCCAAAATCAGTTGAAGAAGGAAAAAATGGTTATACAATTGTTACATTAAATCCAGACTTTGCAAGATTCGAAATGACTGAGTTAGATCCAGCACATATTGCATTATTCAAAAAATATGTATATGATACTGCAATGTGTGCAAGTCTTTATAAAGTAAAAGTATACTTAAATGATCAACTTATTCCAATTGATAATATTAAAGATTATATCCAACTTTATTTCAATAATATATTGCCAGATCAACATTTATTTTTTAGCACTGAGAATTCAAAAGTATTTGTAGCTCAAATGGATGAATTTACCCAAGTTAGTTTTGCAAACGGTGTATTTACTAGAAGTGGTGGAGTACACATAGATGCTTGGGTAAATTCATTATTTAAACCAGTTGCTGAAAAAATTAATGGTACTAAAAAAGAGAAACAAATAGATGTTCGCGAGATTAAGAAATATATGTTTATGTTTGTATATATTACAATACCTAAACCTGAATTTGATACACAGGCAAAACATAAGCTAGTTGGTCCAAAAATAAGTGTGGAAGCAGCAAAATCTACCTATATAAGTAAATTATGTAAGTGGGATTTTGTTCAAAAAATTAAAAACTCATTGGATTCTAAAGATTTAGCGCAATTGAAAGATACAGAACGTAAAAGAAAATTTACAGCTATTCCAGATTTAGATGATGCAAACTTAGCAGGATCTAGACATGCATTAGAATGCATTCTCTGTATAACAGAAGGAAAATCAGCAAAATCATATGTTATAGAAGGAATGAATGTTGGTCTTTTTGGTAAGAAAGGTTCAGATTATATTGGAGCAATGCCAATTCGTGGTAAATTTTTAAATGTTAAAAATGCTGCAATTAAAACATTAATAGGAAATTCAGAAGTTAAATCAATCATTCAAGCACTTGGTTTGCAACATGGTTTAGATTATACAAAACCAGAAAATCGTAAAAAATTAAGATACGGAAAATTTGTTGCAGTATCAGATGCTGATGTAGATGGATATCATATTACAGGATTATTATTTAATTTTTTCCATACACTATTTCCAAGTTTATTAGCAAATAATGACTTCTTTTATTTTATGAGAGTTCCTTTAATTAAAATCACCAAAAAAGGTCAAGTTCTTAATTTTTTCTACGAACAACAAGCTAGAGATTATATAGAACAATTCAAACCAACTAAGGATCAAATTAAATATTTTAAAGGGTTAGGTACAGCAACAGATCAACAAGTTAGAGAAGATTTTGGAAAAAGAATGGTAGCATTAGTTAAGGATGATGAATGTGATAAAATGATGGAAAATATTTTTGCAAAAGAAACAACAGATTATCGTAAAGATTGGATTGCATTATATGAACCACCAAAAGAATATCCACAATTAAAAGAATATGAAGTGGAAAACTTAAACTTAACAAACTTTTTAAATAAAGAACTAATTAATTTTAGTATTGATGATTGTCACCGTAGTATTCCATGTATTTTAGATGGATTAAAAGAATCATACAGAAAAATTCTATATGCTGCATTTAAACGTAGACTTAATCATGATGGAACAGAAATTAAAGTAGCACAGTTTGGTGGTTATGTTTCAGAACATACTGCATATCATCATGGTGAACAAAATTTATATGATACAATCATTAATATGGCGCAAAGATTTGTAGGCACTAATAATATACCTTATTTTATGAATATAGGTAATTTTGGATCGAGACGTCAAGGTGGGGAAGATGCTGCATCTGCTAGATATATATTTACTAAGTTAGAAAAACTTACAAGACTTATATTTAGAAAAGAAGATGATCCATATTTGAAAGACAGAGTTGAAGATGGTCATGAAATAGAAAAAGAACACTACTTACCTATAATACCAATGATTTTAGTAAATGGATGTCAAGGTATCGGAAGTGGCTGGAGTACAAATATACCTAATCATAATCCGCTAAAGTTAAGTGAATGGATCCGTTGCTGGTTAAATAAAAATCAAAATAAACCAGAATTATTACCATGGTATAATGGATTCAAAGGAGTAATTATAGAAGAAGATAAAAAAATTGCAAGTTATGGTGTAATGGATGAAATAGATGATAGTCATTATGAGATATTAGAAATACCAGTCGGTAAAAAACAATTTTCAATCGATAAATATAAGAAAAAATTATTAGAAATGATGGAAGAAGGAGTATTAAAAAATGTGGAAGAACAAGTTACATCAGCAAATATAACAAAGTTCATTGTAACAAGTAACAAGAAAATGACAATGGACTCGTTAAACTTAATAGATACTATTCATACAAGCAATATGGTTCTTTATGATTCAAATGGTAAATTGAAGAGATACAATTCAGTTGAAGAAATCATGGAAGAATATAGTGTTGCAAGATTACGATTATATGGAGTAAGAAAAGAAGGACAACTAATGGTCATGCGCCATGATCTTGAAGTCTTACGTAATAAAATAAGATTTATACAAGAAGTGCTTAATGATAAGATAGTGTTAAAAGGTAAAGACGAAGAACAATTATCTGAAGAATTAAAAGTAAAGAAGTTCATGTTAGTAGAAGCATGTTATGATTATTTATTAACTATACAAATAAGACAAATGACATCAAAACGTGTTGATGCTTTAATAAAAGAGTCAAAAGAATTAGATGAACAAATTAAAAAGCTAGAAATAACAACACCTGAGCAAATTTGGATTCAAGAATTGGATGAGTTTGAAAAAGAATATGGAAAATGGTTAGAAGAGCATAAAAAACAAATGGAAACACAGAAAATAGAAAAGCCAAAAGAACGTAAAACCACAGTAGATAAAAAACCAACGTTAAAATTAAAGAAATAATTTTCTTATTTTTTGAATAAGAAAAATTTAATCTTGCAAATATAAAATGAGCAATTTATCTTTAGTAGGATTTTTCTTTAAATTACAACACACAGTAAAATTATTCCACTGGCAAACAACTGACTATGCAGCACATATGGCAAGTGATATGTTACATACAGGTTTAGCTCCATTAGTAGATCAATTTATTGAAGTATATCAAGGAAATAAAAAAATTAGAGTTCCAGATAGATCAATTAACTTTGATATACAATCATTAAGTAAAGATGAATTTTCCAAATTATTAAAAGAAGCAACTGTATGGTTTAATAATGAAATATTTAAATTTGACATAACTGCACAAGATACTGAATTATTAAACATAAGAGATGAAATTGTAGGTTTAATAAATAAAACTATTTATTTATTAACACTTAACTAATGAATAGATTTTTAACACGATTACTTGGACCAAGAATTTATTATACACAGTTTGGAATAACATCTTCATTTACATTTGAGTCAAAACTAAAAATTCATAATTCTGACATATCTCTTTTAGCAGGAAGATGGTATCTCATGTCAACGCAAGAAGAACATCATTGTTTTTTCCATGAATCGCAATTAAAAGAATTGCCAATGTTACAATCAAGACTTGAACGAAAGATGTTTCCAAAATACGATCAATTAGTAGTGAATAATGACGAAATTTGGGCAACATTCACAACGGATAATGGCAAACTTGTTAAAATTAAACTAATTGATGGAAATTATTATATTATTAAAGAAAATGATAAATTATTATGGATTTATTCCTTATAAATTTTTTCTTGACTAATTAAAAATGTCAAGAAAATTAGAATGTATTCCTTCATATATCGGAGCATCTGTTGCAGCAGGATTATTTATAGCGCTTTATGCATATAAAAAAGATTATTTAACTGAATGGGTTGGCGGAGATAATTCTAAAGCAACCAAAGTACTTTTATTTTTAGGTTTTTGTACAATTGTTACTTTATGGTGTTCACTTAGATGGTTAGTATCAAGTGGATCAAGCAGTGAAAATTATTCACATCAAAAATGTAGAATTTGCAATAAAGAAATGTTCAAATACAACAAAGATCAATGTCATGAAGAATGTTTACACATGCAAAGTAAAATGGGCATGAATACAAATGAAGAAACTTGTAATAAATTATGCAAAGATTAAGGAAGTGTTGACCATAAACGATTTAATAAATTATTGTTAAAATATGGAACAGCAACTTTTAAGTTTGTTTCTGATATGTTTAATTGATCTTTTAAAAGATCGTCCATGACTAAACTAGTATCATCATCTACATATAAATTTTGATTTCTAGCATATGTATGAATAGAATCTGATAAAGATGAAATAGAATGCTTTTTAGAACAATCTATATTAAGTTTTGAGCATAATTTAAATGGTATAACTTTAGTTTCTTCGTTGTAGATATAAGATTTTACGTAGTCCATTTTACAACTATATTAAACTTTTAAATTTCTTATTAAATAAATAAGAAAAATTATAAACGAGATAAGTGCTCTGTAGTATCGTATAATTTTTTAACATTTGCACCATTAACTCTTCCAACTTCATAACCATCTTTTATAAAAATGAACGTAGGAACGCTATTAATAGAATAATCCATAGCAGCTTTTGGATTTTTTTCGATATCAATTTGGAAAAAAGTAATATTTGGATAAAAATCTTTTAATTTGTGGAAATCTGGAGCGATTTTCTTACAAGGTCCACAGAAAGATCCACTAAAATCAAGAACAAATTTGCCTTTATTAGTATCAACATTTATTTGTGAATTCATTTATTAATACAAAAAGAAAAGAAAAATGATATTTTAAAGAATTTAAAAGTATTTAAATAAAGAATGATTATTAGTGTCGAAGGAAATATTGGAAGTGGAAAAACAAGTTTATTGGAACAAATTGAACAAATACTTGCACAAAATTCTGATATTTCTCCCAAGAAAATTCACATATTTTATGAAGGAGTGAATGAATGGTGCAATCTTCGAGATTCAACTGGTAATAGTATTTTTGAGCTATATTATAATGATCCTTACAGATATTCTTACGTTTTTCAAAGTTATGTCATGTCAACAAGAATGACACAACTAGCAAAGTTACGTGATCAATATCCAAATGATATAATATTATGTGAAAGAACACATGAATCTGATTATAATATTTTTGTGATGAATTTAGTTAAACAAAAAAAGTTAACTGAGATTGAATATTTAGTATATAAACAATTATTGGATACAATGAAAAATAGTCTGAATTTACATGTGAATTATATTATTTATAATGATGTAAAACCTGACATATGCAAACAAAGAATATCAACCAGAAATAGACACGGAGAAGAAGGAATTACATTAGGATTTTTAGAAAATCTACATGAATTTCATGAAAACTGGTTAAAAAATAGTGAAAATGTTTTCTTATTAGATGGATCATGTGATAAAAATTCAGATATTAGAAGTGAACAAATAAAAACAATTATAAAATTTATAAATAACTTATAATTTTCTTTTCATTACGAAACGAAAAATAGATTTAAAAAATATAACCATTTTACTAAATGACTAGTTTAGATGATTGGGATGATAATGATTTTGAGTCATGTGAAGTTAATGTTGAAATAACATCTGCAGAAGCTAATGAGAAAAAAATCACAGAAATAGTGGAATTAATATCAGACATGACAATTAGTTCACAAAATAGAATAACACTTGTAGAAAATTTATATGAAAGAGATAAAATATTATTTGCAGATTCAGTTAGTAATATATGTATTAGTTATTTAGATAATGGAGTAGAAAGTTTAAAAACAGCAATTATAGACATAACAAAAATAGAAATATTACCATTTCCAATACGATTATATTGTAGTCTTACACTTACAACGCCACCAAAATTTGAAGAAGAAGAAGATTATAAACCAATACAAAAAATACCTTATATAGAATCATTGTTAGAATTATTAATAAATAGTACTTATAAAACTCAAGAAGAAAAATTACAATTAGAAATTTCACATACTTTATTATTTGATGAACTAGTTAAATTAGTAGTTAAATATCCGCAATATGAAAAACAAGTATCTAAATGTATAAGTGATATAATGACATTTGAAAAACTAATAGAAGAAAGTGTAAGATATAGAATGCTATTGCAAATAATTGATCAAAGAAGAAACTTTCCATTATTAGTTGAAAACTCAGTAATTGCTTTTTTTAATACAAGATTATCTCATACTTATTCTGTATATAGTGCACAACTTTTGCATAATTGGTTTTTACTTAATGATAGTCATATAGAAATTCTGTTCGAACGATGTATAGATGATGCATCAAAAGCAGAAATTTGCGATTTCTTATTAGGAATAGATCATGTCAAAGATAGAGCAAAAGAAATACTTTTTACTATAAAAGAATCAAATAGAATTAATTTATTCAAAAGTAGTCAAAACGTTCATCAAGTATCTGCTGATTTGGAAGGGTTTATAGAACGTCTCCTAAACTTTGTCCCCACAGATATGAAAATTGTAGAAAATTGCCTAATAAACATGGAAAATTCACACAAATCGGAATTAAAATCTGCATTGACAAGAATTACATTGGATCAAGCACTTTATAGCAAGAAAACATTAACACTACAAAGTATTTTGTGTAGGTTATTTTCATTTATAAACTCACATGAATCAAAAGAAACTTTAATGCAACGATTGTTAGAAGAATGTATTGATATGAGTGATACATGCAGTAGTGGACATTTATTACGTTTAATTAACGTATGTTCTGGTTTTGAAAATGGAATAACAGTAAATGTACGTGATGAAATAAGGGGTGTTGTAAATCATCGTTTAAATAAGTTAATAATGTGTTTACCAGATGAACAACGTGATAAAATATTGGAAGATTTAACAAATATGACACAAGAAGTAATACAAAAGGATTTATTTCCACAGTTAGCTATATTACATGATGAGTTATGGAATGATTATAAAGCGATAACAGACATGCATACGTTTGATGAATGTTTTAGAGAATCAAGTGTAAGCTATACAGTAAGTGATTAGACTTTGAAATAGCCACCACCAGTACCGACAGTAACAGTATTAGAACCAGTAAAGAAACCTATGAAAAATCCTAAAATTTCGACAATAGTAGTGAAATAATAATATAATATTCCAGTCACAAAAAGAAGAATGATCCATCCTAATACTGATTTATGTTTTTGTTCGTTAGGTTCTGATTCGTTATAATTTTTATGAGATACAATTTTGTAAAAACAAAGAATAATAATTGCAATGAATAAGAAACTAGCGCGATCTGTAATTTTTTTAACAGTAGGATTTTGAATGGTAACATTACCAGCTTGAGAGAGAATTGGATTTGGTCTAAGAGTTGACATTTATATTCTTAGTAGAAAATATTTCTTTACAAAAGTAAAGAAAATTTTATAAATTAAATTTTGATAGAATTTGAGATAAAGAATTTTTCAATTCATCGATTTGAGATTGCATATTTTGGATAGTTTGTTGTTGTAAATCTATAGTTTGTTGTTGCGTTTTAACAAGTTGATGTAATTCTTTAGTTGCTCCCATAGCAAATACAGATAAACGTTCTTTATCCACAGTTAGGAAATCATTTACTTCTTTACCATATACAAATATATTAGGATAATTTCCAATAACTGTAGTTATTTTTCCATCCATAATTATATATTTATCAGATTCTATAATATTATTATAAGGATCATAAACTAAACCATCAATGAATTTATAGTTTTCGGTATTAATAACTTTACCTTTTATATCTCTATTTGGTAAATAATCTTTATCATCAACAACTATAATGAATGATGAATCATTAATTACTTCTTCTACTTTATAATTTTGTGTGGCCAATGAATCTTCCCATATTATAACTACAGTGTCATTTGTAGATAAATCATGTATGATAGGAACAGTTAATGTTAATTTAATTTTACTATCTAATAATTCATGAGAGATATTTGAAGCAAGAGTATAAATATTAGGTATCTTATCAGTAGTTTTTGAAACAAAATCAGGAATTATTGTTTGAATTTCTTGCGCAACAATGTCATATGAATGAGATTTATTATTATTTATTTTATCTTTGAAATCATATGATCTAATAGGAATATTTTCTAATTTTTCTAAGCATCCAGTTGCATCTTTAATATTTTGTTTGATACGATTATCAGAAGCACAAAAGAAACCATAATTACAATATACACTTGTATTTTGAACTACAAGACCTAAATTAATAGTTGTTGGATTTCTGTATGAATCACCTACAACATCATCAGTACCTAATTCTCCGTCATAAACTCCAGGTGTTTTAATGAATGTTACCCATGTATTTGCATATCCACTATTAACACCATTACCAACAATATGAAGTGGATATGCAGGAGAAGTAGTTCCAATTCCAACATAACCAACTGAATTGATTCGCATTCTCTCAACAGCTAAATCAGAACCACTTGAAGAACCATTATAAGTAGAAAAACTTATAGCACTTTTATTATTATTAGAAGAATCTACTCTTACAAAATTAATAGATGCATTTATATCATTAACTCCAAAAGCATCACAACCAAAAACAATTCTATAAGCTAATTCTGAAGCACTTCCAAGATTTCCTGTACCTATTCTTAAAACATTATTATTTGATGAAGTTAATGAAGAATATAAATGAAGAAGAGTATTAGGATTATTAGTTCCAATACCAACATAACCATTACCTTGAATTCTCATTTTTTCAGTAGAATAACCAGGACCTCCATTTCCTTGACCTAATGCAGTATAAAATACTAATGTACCTGAACGTGTACCAGATGGTTGAAAATCAACATCGCCATTTGCATCTAATATTAATCCATTTCCACTTCCATATATATAATGTCTATAATCAGTATTACTTGTTCCATTTATATTAATACCACCAGATCTTCCACTACCACCTAAAATATGTAATTTTGTTGAAGGAGTATTTGTACCAATACCAACATTACCATCACCTTGAATTCTCATTCTTTCAGTTGGAGCATAATTCCATGCCGGACAAAATGCAAAATGTGAATCATTTCCATTTGGACCTCCAATGGATTGTATACTAGATTTAACATTATCTAATGATGCATAATTGAATTGAATTTGAGAATATATTCCACTAGTTGCTGCAGATGATTGTATTTTTAAAATTGGAGATGAACCATATAAATGTAATAATGATGTTGGATTAGTAGTTCCAATACCAACGCATCTATAAGGACCAATTGTCATTGCTTCACTTAATGCTGTATTATCTGCACTAGTTGTGAAAAAACTTAGGACACTATTACTTGTAAGTCCTCCTGAAAGATTTCCAGCCCTTATTCTTGCACCTATATAAGCTGCACCATAAAAATCTGGTGTCCAAAGATCAATAGATGGACCATATATTAAACCACCACCTTGTTGTCCTGGATTATTATTAAATCCAATACTTAATGCTGAATCAGTTGAATTTGTAGTATTAATTGATAATTTATGTGAAGTAGATGGGTTTGTCGAACCAATACCAACATTACCATAACGATCAAACATCATACGAACTGTTCCATTTGTTAATATAGAACAATATTGATCAAAAACAGTTGCTCCTCTATAAAAATACATACCAGCTTGCACAGTTGTTTGACCATAATAATAAGAACCAATAGAACAACTAAATTGACCATCTACATTTGTAGTTGAACCACTGAAAGTACCAAGTCTAAAATTAATATCACCGCTACTCATACGAGCTAAGGTTGTAGTTAAAACATTAGAACCAGTAGGAGAAGTAACTTCTAAAAGACATACTGGACTTTGCTCATTTATACCCACATAACCATTTGGATTAATTCTCATCATTTCTGTTAAAGAAGCTGATGCTTGAGTGGTATTAACTGGTCTTCCTGCATTATATCCGTTTGGTTGATTACCTACATAAAATACTAATCCTCCAAGATAATGAGCAGAATGATTTTGTCTAAATGCTCCAATAGCTCCTTGTGTTGAATTACTATCAGTAAAAAGAATTAAATTAGGTCTATTAGAAGTAGTTGATGCTTCAGTATTATTGATTTCTAATGCAAAGTTTTTGTTAGGAGTAGTAGCATATGTATTAGTACCACTATATGCAATCGTCATTTTAAAGTTTGCTGTTGTATTTAATTGACCTAATGCGAGATTACCATCAAATGACATGTTCATTCTGTCAGTATATGTTGCAGTATTTGCATTTGTAATATCACCATTTGAATTACCAAGTATCCAAGCTGATCTTCTATTTGTATCATCTGTAGTTAATACATATTGTCTCCATGCACCAATATTATTTTGCAATAAATATAAAGACGCATAACCATTATAACGACTATGAGCAATAGTGACATTTTCAGCAGCAGTTGAATATACGTGTAATTTAGAGAATGGAGTAATTCCAATACCTACGTTTCCTATACTATCAATAACCATACGTTGAGATGCATTTGTACTAAATTGTATTCCACTAATAGTACCTGTAGAAGAAGATTCTCCTGTAATACCAATAGCAACACGTTGAGCATCTGTACCAGATCCTTTCAATCCAATCCAAAATGGATTCACAGCACTACCATAACCAAGCAATCTATCAGTAAGACCAATTTGTCCATTAACATCTAATTTATATATAGGATTTGATGTTCCAACACCAACATTACCAGATTGTTTAATAATAAATCTAGTTGTTTGATAACTTGATGAATTATATACATCTCCATATTGATCACATTTAAAATAATTAGCACCTGTATTTGTATCTTTTAATCTTACTTCAATACTATTTTGACTTGCATTTGTAGGATCTTGTAGGAGTAAACCAGAACCTTGAGTATTAACAATAACATTTAATGATCCTGTAGGACTTGCGGTATTGATACCACAACTAAAAGTACTTGTACCTAAATTTGTACCAAAAATACCACCTGAACTATTACCAATCATTAGAGTATTAGAAACATTTGAAGACGGTCCTCCGCCATTTGAATTTATTAAAAAAATATTTCCAGAACCAGATGTTATAGTTGTTGCAGCATTAATACCTAAACCAATATTATAACTAGCATTTGTAACAGAAGACAAAGTACCACAACCAATAGCAATATTATTATTTGCAGTTGAACCAGTAGTAGCTCCATATAATGCATTATTACCTATTGCTACATTATAACTGCCATTAGTTTTACATCCAGCTAAAGTACCAATATATGTACTAGATTGAGAAGTTGTATTCCAATAACCAGCACTTCTTCCAATAAAAGTATTTGTTAAACCTGTTGTATTTTGTGAACCAGCATCAGTACCGATAAAAACATTCTCATATCCAGAAGTGTTAGAAACACCAGCTTCTGTACCAATAGATACATTATTATTTCCACTAGTTGTGTTAGTTAACGAATTCACACCAATAGCTATATTTTTATAACCAACACCATTTGCCCATAATGCATTTGTACCAACTGCTGTATTCCAATAACCTCCTGTGTTTGAATAAAGTGCTTGATGTCCAATAGCTGTATTATTTCCTTGATTTGTATTATAATATAATGCTTGTTTACCAATTGCAACATTATTTGATGCTGTTGTATTATTTTGAAGTGTTTGTTGACCAATAGCAACATTTGCTTGACCAGAAGTATTGCTTGCAAGACATGTAGAACCAACTGCAACGTTCCAAACACCACTTACATTTTGATAAAGTGTTTGATAACCAATAGCAATTTGTGCGTCAGTTGCAGTATTTTTAAGACTTTGCCATCCAATAGCAACATTATGATTTAGAGAACCATTAGTTCCATTAAGAGCATCAGCTCCAATACCAATATTATAATTACCACTAGATATAATTTGACCTACACTTTTACCTATTAATACATTTCCTGTAGAAGTAGACAATCTATAACCAGCATCTCTTCCAATTGCAGTATTATCACTTCCAGATAAAGCAGTCGAATTACCATGCATTGCAGATGATCCTATAGCAATATTATATAGACCGCTTCCGCCTACTGCACCCCTTAATGCATATACACCAATACCAATATTCAAATCAGAATTTTGAAAATATCCAGCATCTCCGCCAATATAAATAGATCTAGAACCTGTTGTATTTGAATAACCAGCTCTATAACCAAGGAATGTATTAGTATTACCAGTAGAATTTGAAAAACCTGCATTATATCCAAATAATGAATTAGAATTACCAGAAACTAAACTATATCCAGCAGCTACACCAACTATAGTATTTTGAGTATGATTTGATTCGCTTGTACCAAAACCAGCTTGCCAACCAACTGCAACGTTATTTGAACCAGTATTAAAATTTCTTAAACTGGAGTTACCTATTGCAAGATTATAACCACCTGAAACATTAGTGAACATAGAATAACTACCAATAGCTAAATTTTCAGATGAATTATTACTATATAATGAATTATAACCTAATGCAATTGTACTTGATCCATTAGTATTTGAATAATTTGCATATTGACCAACAGAAATATTAGTATTTCCTGAAACATTAGAGAATAGAGTTTGTGATCCAATTGCAATATTTGAATTACCAGTAGTATTTGCACTTAATGACTGAGAACCAATAGAAATATTATCAACAGCAGAAGTCATAGAAGTACCAGCAGAAATACCTAATGCTACATTACTTGTGCTTCCAGTATTTGATAAACCGACATAAAATGTTACACCAGGACCAATTGTAACTAAACCATTTTGACCAATTTGGAATCTAGCTAGATTATTTGTTGAAACACGGAAATAACCATTTTCTTGATTATTAATTACAAAATTATTTCCATCTCCGTAAATATAAGCTGCTCTATAAGATGCTACTGAACCAGTTGAACCAAGATTAATTAAAAATGATTTAGTAAATCCATTATTGGAAGAAAAGTCTGAAACTCTTAAATTTCCATTAATATCTAAAGCTCCTTGACTAGGATTAGTACGATTAATTCCAACTAATCCATTATCTTTTTGAAGAATTAATGGACGTGTACTTACACCATTTTCGGTAGATTGAATCCAAGAATAATCCATAGAATTAGCTAAATTTGAAATACCAAAAGCTAAACGCGAAGAACCACCACTTCCTGGATTATCTGTTTCAATTCTCATTATACCAGTATCATCAAACTGAGACGATAATCCATTAACAACTAATTTAGTATCAGAATTTATAGTTCCAATACCAACACAACCAGTAGAATTAATTCTCATACGCTCAATATCATTATTTGTAGTAAAACTCATAAAACCACCTTGTGTTGTATTTCCCCTATGAAATCTTACAGTGGAATTTACATTAGTGCCATTATTATAAATTAATCCAAATTTAGAAATAACAGATGATGGTAAATTGACATTATCTCCTTTAATTGTAGCCACTTTAAATAATTGGTCTTGAGTAAGAGTACCTTGACCTAATATAGAATCAATTGTATTTTGAGATCCTGTGTTATAAACTTCAAATCTAGCAGTTGGTGTTTTTGTACCTATTCCAACAAAACCATTATTATTAACACGAACTTTTTCAATACCATTAGTTGTAATTCCAATAACACCATTAGAAGGATTATATAACCCAGTATCTAAGTCTGTATTCCATGTATAAGCAGGAATATTTTCAGTATCAGGTTGTCCAATGAATCTATTACTTGTGATTAATGTACCTGTTAAGCTAACAAATGCTGCATTGGTGATTAATGTATTTGAAACATTTAAATTTTCAAACCAAGCATTAGTACCAGTTAAATTTGTTGTAATTTGATTTGTTATATTTGAATTTGTACCATAACTATTTGTTATATTAGACACAGTACCAACTAAATTATTTAATTGAGCATAAGCACCAGTTAAATTTACAACTTTAATTGTTGTAATATCTGCAATACCATTTACAGATAACTCATTAGAAGGTGCACCTGTAGCAATACCAATTTTCTTAGAAACTATAAGAGAAGAATCAGGGGCTTGTGAACCTGTATATCCAATATTTATACCTTTTAAGGAAGTTAAATTAGTAGTTTGAATTGTTCCAATAACGTCAATTTCAGTATTAGGAGTTAAAGTGCCAACACCGATTTTACCTTCAACTGCTATATTGTTTTTATCAATAGACAAACTAGAATAATTTTGTCCAACAATTAAATTTTCTGTATTAATAGCGTTATTTGTATAATATGTAATAACAATTAAACCATCTTGTGCATCAAAGTTTTGATTTCCACCATATCCACTATATAGGACATAGTCAGGATCAGATGTGTTAGGAGCACTAAAATCATTAGATGATTGAATATTTAAACCAAAAGAACCACCACCAGCACCACCAGCAGAACCAATGCCTGATAAAGTAGCAGAACCACCACCGCCGCCGCCAAAACCAGAACCACCACCACCAGGAGTACCAGGATTATTATAATATGAATTTCCTTGATCTCCACCTTTACCAAGATTTGTTGTAACAGTTGTAACAGTTCTAATAAATGTAAGACCATTTTGACCAGATATATCACCTACACCACCTGTTCCGCCAAATCCATTTTGCCCTGGTAAACCACCACGATTACTTGGATTTACGTTACCACCTGCGTTATTTCCTGGACCACCATAGATATTAGGATTATAAGTTGGAGAACCACCACCACCACCACCACCACCAGCAACAGCTAAAACTGCAAATTGACCAGCACCAGTTGATATGTGTAACATGGAACATCCACCACCAGCACCACCAAGAAAAGTAGGTCCTTGTCCAGCTCTACCACCTTGATTTTTTTCACCAACAGTAACAACAATTTGTTTATTGAATGCATTATAAATAGTGAATTCCGAATATGCACCAGCACCACCATTAGAATAACCAGTACCTGCATTACCACGTGAACCACCGGCACCCCATAATTTAACGTTTACTGTTTTAACATTACTTGGAATAAATTGTGAATAAATTCCGGGAGTATTAATAATTTGTTTAGAAGTACCTGTATAATAATTACCACGTGTAAAATAACTTTCGCCATTGTTATTAAATGATCCTGTAAAAGAAGTTAATCCAATGGATACTTTACCATTTGCTGTATAAATAAAGTTTGATCCTGTTAAACTGAATGGACTTGATCCAGTAGGACCAGCAGATCCAGTAGGACCGCCAGGACCAGTTGGACCACCAGCAGGACCTTGTGCACCTTGTGCTCCTGTAGGACCAATTTGACCTTGAGTAATATTAGTTTTGAGAGTTGAAGCAAGAGAAGAAGGATAAGTATAAAAACGAACAGCATGATTAACGTTATCTGTATTAAATATAGTTGCTCTCATAAGGATAGTACTGCTAGGACTTACTGTACGAGCAGCAATATCTAGTTCAAATTGAATTGATTCGGAAGGTGGACGAGCTGTTTTAATAGATTGATAGTCTGAGTTTGCTAAACTAATAACATTTCCAGACGCTTGACGTTCAAAAATTTGAACTTTTACAAGGACTAAATTTTGTGGAGATGGAAGATCAAAATTATCAAGATATAAATTAACAATCCATTTTCCACCAGGCCAAATATTATTAGCAGGACTAGAATTTGAATAAAAATCAATATTTAATTTTTGTGCTGGAGATATTGCAAAATTATTATTATCAACTCCGTTTACCAATGATAACGTAGAATTAGAAGGAGTTGTTGTGTTTGGAATTAGATAATATAATATTCCAGGTACACCTTCTGGTCCAGCTATACCTTGCGGTCCTGTTGCTCCTGTATTTGTTGAAAACCCAGCAGGTCCCCTTGGGCCTGTGTATCCTGTATATCCTGTGTATCCTGTTGCTCCTGTATTTGTAGCCCATCCAGGATCACCTTGTGCACCAGTTGGTCCTGTATATCCTGTATATCCCGTTGCACCAGTATTTGCAGCTGTTCCAGGTATACCTTGCGGACCAGTTGGGCCTGTATAACCAGTTTCTCCGACTTCACCTTGTGGACCAGTGTAACCAGTATATCCAGTAGGGCCCTGTGGACCAAGTTCGCCTTGTGGTCCAACATTTCCTTGTGGACCGACTTCACCTTGCGGGCCGACTTCACCTTGAGGTCCAGTGTAACCAGTAGCACCAGTATCTCCGTAAAGTCCAGCGACATGACCAGTAGCTATATTTTTAATAAGAAGATTGCTAACGACTAAAGTTTTAAAAACGACGTCATTTCCTTCAAAATTAGGAGTATTTTCATAAGGAGGAACAAACGGTTTATAACGATCGCCTTGATTACTCATTTAAATAAATAATTTAAAATAATTTAGAATGATTTTAAATAGCAAATTTAAAATCGACAAAAGTCTTAAATTATTTGAGTTTTGTAAAAATAAAACTACAACTCATGTTCATTAATCTGGAATCTACGACATTATATCCTGTTATAAGTTCATTTATAACATTTGGATCTGCAGATATTTGTGTATCATTCGTTTTATACGTAGTATTATCAAATAGAATAACGTTTCCATAAGGATCTTTGAGTGTAATTCTAATATTAGATCCATCTGGCCTAAATCTAATAAGAGGTTGTGTTCCCGCTGATAAAATCATGAAGTTACTTTCTCCTTGAGTATAAACACCACTTATAGGTATTTCAAAGATTGCTTTAGTTGATCTATTTGGATCATTAGAATAAACGTTATTAACAATTTGAGAATCAGCAATACCTTCTTCGTTAGTATTATAAACTTCAAGGAAAATATATCTAAAATCGTTAAGATCCCTAACACCAGTAAGAAAACTTGTTTTAATTGGACGATTTGGAATAATTAAACTTTGAAGTTCAATTGTATAAGTTTGACTACTATTAATAGAACCAGGATAAAATTGCAATGTATAAGTTGCATTTACATTATAAGCTGATAGATAAAAATATTGTTGTTCTAACAATTGAGTACCTTTTATAGTAAAAATAAACTCATATGTTAATTGATCTACAGTAATACTTAATACAGTTAATACAGTAATTTGATTATTAATTAGTGTTATAATATAATAGGTTTTTCCATCATTATATACAATATTTCCATACCAGTCAAGTCCAAAAACATTCATAATTATATTTCCTTCTTCATTAACAGTTTGACTAGTCCATTTAATTATTGCAGTAGTATTACTTTTTGCCATGTTACCACTGAAAAAGTATTTACTATTTGGTGTTAAAGTAGGTTCAAAAGTATATCGAATAATTTTAGTTGTATCGATGGTTTGATTAAGTACTATAATAAATTGATCTGGAATACTTGCAGAAAATTGTGAATTTGGAATAAATTGTGTTGATCTCACAGTAAAGTTCGTATTCAACCCAGTAACAGTAGAATCTGGTTGATTTCCTTTAATAAAAACTTGATAATTAGTATAATTTGTACCAGTACCCATAAATAGTTCAGGTTCAAATAATGCTCCAGTAAAAGAGTAAGCATTAAGTGTAGAATAATATTTACCAGTAGAATCTCTTATTCTTGGTTCAATATAATAAGTAAGCACAGTTGATTCAGGAATATTAATGGAATCTATATTTAATACTGTTCCTAATGTTCCATCTCTATTATATGCAGCAATACTTGATTCTTTTATTGCTGAATAACAATAAGGAATAGTTATTATTTGGTAATCCATACTACATTTTTGAATAGGATGAATGGTTACAGCACCTGTAAAAGGATAAATGTAATCACTTGCCAAATATGTTCCTGTAGAATTATATAAAGAACTCCAAACTACATACTGATCAGGTTTATTAAAATTAAATTGGGATATATCTATATAAGTTTGTTGTTTAGTATCAAATTCAATCCAATAAGAGTTTGAATAACCAATTATGCTAATATTTTCTCCACTTGGATTTATAGAAACTCCTAAACTAAATGTTTCAAGATTTGTAATTTTACTTTCTATTTTACTATTCCATCTATACAATCCATCTTCTTTTAAACTAATTAATGCAACACTAGTAACTGAAGTATTAGGAATATTTGCAAGTGCATTAGTTAATGGATTTTGATCAGTACCTATATCTTGATTTGTTGGATTATATACTAATAAATTAGGAGATTTAAATGTTAGATCTAAATACAAATTATCATATGAATCAGAAATAATAGAATTAGTAATATCAATATCAGTTCCTATTATTGGAACGCTATATAAAAATTCTCCAGTATCTGTATTACATTTAAGTACAGCAACATTTGATTTTCCTGTATTAAAAATACTCCATTGAGCACCAGTTAAATTATTAAAACTAGAATATAAACTAATTTTATTATTCCATGTAACTGTTTGATATAAATATAAATTACTTTCAGAAATATTTATATCACTTGAATTTACATTTTCTGAAAAAATTATATTAGAATCACCGCCAATATAATTTAACCATAATGGTTTTCCATCGTTTTGAATTTTATGAGTAAATGATAAGCCAATACCTTGTAGATTTGTAAAATATTTAAAGTTAGGATTGAATTGTAAATTCTCAATTATATCGTTTGACCATAAACTAGTAAATGATGGATCAGTTACGTCATATGTGACAATATTATTAAATAAATACGTAAGAGCATTAATAAAAACGAATGATTCAAATTTAACCAAATATACTTTTAAAACATATGTATCATTAGGACTAGCATTTGTGACAGCAAGAGGTGGAGATGTTAATATAAAATAATTATTAATATTAGTAATATCGTATATTAAAATATCATCTTGATTTTGATTACTTGTACTTGGACTATTATTAAATGAAAGATATAATTTTTGAGTAATATCACAAAATTGAGAAGATATTGAGTAATTTCCTTTCTCATTAAAATGTGGAATACGTACAGAATATTTAAATGCATTATACGGATTTGTAATATTACATGTATAAATAAAACGATTAAATTGATCTTGTGAATTTGTTAAACTTATTGGTTGTGGTCTTATAAATAATAAATATTGGTTTGTAATTGAGTTGATAGAATAAGCAAGTGTTACTTTTTTAAGATAACTATCAATATCATTAGGTGTTAAAATATTAGAATTGTTTAAAAAAGTATTTGCAATAAAATTATAAACATAAAGTCTATCTGTATTTTGATAAGTATCAGAAGCATGAAAATAAATGATAGTCTGTTCATAATTAAAATAATAGATTGGTATAATATTACTTGTAGAAATAAAATCTTTTATTCCTGATTCAAAAAGTTCTGTATTGCTTATATGAACTAATTCTAAATTTTCTATTTTGTAAACTCGAATAACTAATCCTACTTCAAAACTTTGTCTAATAGTATCATAATATTGAGAATTATTCATGTAAATGATATATAAATCAGAATTAGTTTTCATTGTTCCAATATAATTCTGATAATTAGGATTAGCAAATCCATTTTCTAAATTGCCAATATATGTTATCTCTTCTGAAATATAGTTACCACCAGAGCTTTGCGCAGTTGTTAAAACATCTCTAGCAAAATACCATACACTACAATCATAATTTGAACCATATAAAATTACAACATAAAATATATCGTCTTTAACAATTAATTGAATATCTGTTGCAGAACGTTGGTCAAATGAAATATTTATAAATGTTACTAGTAAGTATACACTATTTATATTAGAACAATCATAAATTTTCAGACCATCTTGATCAAGAAAGATATTGTAAAGAGCAATGACTCCATTTATATCTTTCTGACTATCATCATAATAACTAACAATTGCCTGACAACTACTAGTTTGTGTTAAGTTTTCACTAACTTTATAAATATGTTGACTTTCAATCGCAGTTTCGTTTAAGAACGATGGTTTTATGACAAATTTGCTTACATATTCTTCTGTATTAATTTCATATAAATTAGTAGCTTGAATTAAAATTTTATTATCATTTGTAACATTAATACCAAAAATATTATAAAATCCGCTATTAAACATAACATTACTATTGACGTTGAATGATTCGCCAATTAAGTTTATTGATCCTTGAATAGAAGTTAGTGTATTGCTAAATATACTTACAATACCAGTATTAATATTTGTTCCCAATAACAATAATTGATCTATTCCGTTAAAATTTCTTCGTAATGGAATAATATTTGTTGAATTTGTAAGAGTTTTAGTTCTAAATGTTAAACCAGTAATATCAACATCTATATTATATGTTAATTTCCAAATATCAACGTATTCATCATAAATTAAACCAAGAAAGTTTTCATTTACGTTTATTGTTTGAGAAAATGTTTGTTTACATATACTTGCAGTATAAATATTTGTAATAATAAATAATATTTCAAATTGAGCTAATGGATTTACATAATAATTTTCGTAACCATTTTGAGAATAATTAGTTGAAGTAAAAATTGCCCAAGGTCTATTTTGTCCACATGTAAAGATTTGAGCAGTTGTACAATTGTTTTTGGAAGTTTGTTGAAGTTGAGTATATGTTTGGGTTTGCGGATCATAAGTGTAACAACCTATTGTAGATTGACCAACAACGGCTAAATATAAACCTGTAAAACTACCGTTAGTCAAGTAAATTAAATCTGATGCAATACAAGGAATGAATGAAGGAACTTCAAGATCAGGTAACTGGTTTATTTCTATAAGATTTCCTGGAAATATTTGCATGTAATATAAATGCATTTTATCAGCTGATATTGATATGTAAATCTTGTCATCAATTCCTTCACCTGATTTAGCAATATTCATACATGTACTAGCAGAATATCCTACAAGATCAAAATCTAATAATATATCCATTGTAGAAGCGTTATAAACTCTTATAATATCCCTTGTTGTATTTTCAATCGTATTAGAGTCATGCATTAAACAAATAAGATATTCATTATTATTATGAGATATGAGTTTTGAATTAGCAATGTTTTGAATACTTGTAGACCACCAGTAAGGAGTTGTATATATACTTTCAGGTAAAGTATAAGGATTAACATTAGCAGTAATATAAATGTTTTGGGCTAAATCGGATAAAACAATAGTTTTCCCATTATTTTGAGTTGGTAATAAATCATAATTTGAATAAATTGCATGATATCCCCAATCATGTGTACTATAACTTATTGGATATCCATCAAAATTAAAACCAAATACAAGAATATAACGTCTTGTATGCTGAGTAGAAATATTAAAAATAGTACTAACTTCATTAGAATTTACAGTTTTTCTTAATATTTTACCACTAGTAGATTTTGTATCAAATACAAAGTATATTTGAGAATTTTGAATGAAAATATTAACTGATTGTGTTTCATCCATGTTATCTGGTTGATACCAAATCATGTAATTAAGTTCAAATGCAGTAGATGCAAAATAAGGAAAACGTGAAAAATTACCTAATAGTGATATCTTAGGAGGATTAGGAGATTGGTCATAGTAAGTAAATATAATACTAAATTCAGCAGGACTTTGATTTGGTTCTATAAATCCATAAAAATAATTTGAACCTGCACTAGAATTATATATATAATTAATAATTGATCCATTTTTAACTTTTAGAAAATTTCCAAAATAGTCTCTATCAATAGTAAAACGAGGCATAAAACTTTGTGAATCTAGTGGAACACCTGAAGGATAAATACCATCTTGTGGTTTTTCACGAAAACTAACAGCAAAATCAGTTTCCAGAGGCCATTGTTCGTCATCTCTAAATTGACTATCTATGGTAACGAAGTATTTGTTACTCATTTTTATTAAACAAAAGATATTAATTTGGTAACTTTTAAGTTTAAAACCCAAAAAAATTATTTAAATTGTTTTGACCAATTAAATAAATCATTTGCACGTTGTCTCATTAATTCTTCTTCATATTGTATCGTTTGAACTTTTTGTTCATATAAAAATAATTGTTGAATCATGTAACAAACTATTATAAAGTCTTTCCATTTAAGATTCGCTAATAGTATGCAATTATTCATATCTTTTTTTGAATTTGAAAGAAAATTTGATAATGGTGGATCAATGGTTATAAAATTTAAACTAAAATAAATTAGATTATACGCGTTTTGATTATTAAGTTTCAACCAATTCAATAAACTTAGTACTAATAGTAAGGATTTGATATCGTTCATTTAAATAAATAGTTGGTTATATTTAATTAATAATTTTTTATTTCAATAAAATAAATGATTGAAGAATTATTTTTCTTCATGCGATTATGTTTGACAGTTTTTATTTCTAAATTAAAACATGAGTCAGAATACAATAAAAAGAAAATCAAAAATTATACAATATTATTGATATTGATTGAACTAATTGAATGGATATTTATATTCAATAATAAATCAACAGGTTTATTAGTTGGAATGGGCAGTTTAATGCAATTTGTTATAATGCATTATTCAGATAATGATTTTCCGGTATATTTATCAGTATTAATTTTATGCTTTATGATTCTTGATATACATGCAGCGTTTTATTTATCTATATTATTTGAGATATGTATGTCTAAAAAAATGTTTTTGACTTTAATTAATGGTGAAAAAACATTTATAGTATCCATAATTATATGTTTTCTTACGTTTGTGAATTTATGGTATAAATATAAATCTCCATATTTTTTGTGGAGTAATATGGCGTCTATATTACGTAAAATAATGTTTTTATAATTTTCGTTTTGATATAAAATGAAAAAATTGTCAAAATTCTTATGATGATAAGAAATGGTTATTCGATTAAACGATAAAACTTGTGCTTGGGATGTCATCAAAGCAAATTTTGATGAACATGGTATGGTTCGTCAGCAAATTGATAGTTTTGATGACTTAATGATGCATATCATTCCATCACTTGTACGTGAAACTCCAGAAATTACAGTTACCAAAGATACTTCAACGTATAGTTTCAAGTTAGAAAATGCATTTGCAACTAAACCTGAAATATTAGAACATGATAACGTAACTACGTTTTTAACACCACAAATGTGTAGACAACGTAATTTAAGTTATCAAAGTAATATTTATTGCGATTTGAAACATACTACAATAGTAGATGGTAAAAAAACAGTAAAGTATCAGAAAATTTTGCTTACTAAAATTCCTGTAATGTTGCAAAGTGAATATTGTATGTTAAAAGGAAAAACAAAAGAAGAGTTACTTCAACTTTTCGAATGTGATGCAGATCCTGGAGGTTATTTTATATTGAAGGGTGCAGAAAAAGTCTTAATTGCACAAGAAAGAATGGCTACAAATCAAGTATATATATTTGAGAGTAAGCTTGGATTTTCTTTTGCAGAAATTAGATCTGTTTCTGACGGTACTTCAAAATCAAGCGGTCAAACTATTATGAAATTTATTCAAAACAATAAAAGAGGAAGTAATCATGAGACTGTTTTAAGAGTATCATTTCCAAATACGAAGAAAGATATACCATTTGTGATTCTTTTATATGCTCTAGGTATGACAGATGAACAACAAATAAGAAAGTTTTGTGGAAAATTTTCAAATCACTTAGATAATACATTTCAGGAGTCTTGGCATATCGATTCTCAAGAATCAGCTATTCAGTATTTAATTGAAAAAAGTGGTGTTCCAAGTGCAACAAGAGAAATAATTGAAAAAATGTTAATGAATGATATTCTTCCACATGAGCCTATTATTAATGATAAAGCATTATTTTTATGTTATATAGCAGATAAATTATTACGTACTGTATATGGAGAACGTCCACACGATGATAGAGATCATTTTGGAAATAAGCGTTTAGATTTAGCAGGAAATTTGATAGGAATGTTATTTAAAAATTCATTAAATCGTGTCATGAATGAGTTCAAGAAAGAACTTGAGAAGAAAATAGCATCACAGAAAACTTCATTTACTGTTAATGATATAAGTAGTGGTGTTATTGCAAAGGAAATTAATAGTGCTTTAAGTACAGGAAACTGGGGTGTAACTAAAAATAAAGTTGCTAGAACTGGTGTAAGTCAACCATTACAACGTCTTACATATTTAGCAACGGTAAATCATTTGAAAAAGTTAGTAGCTCCTATAGCAAAAGAAGGAAAACAGACTAAACCAAGACAATTGCATAATTCAAGTTTTGGTATGGCTTGTTCAAATGATACACCAGAAGGACAAGCTTGTGGTTTAATGAAAAGTTTTTCGTTATTAACACATGTTAGTTTACCAGTCAGATCTAATATAAAAGCATTAATAATGGACTGTATAGGAGAATATATTAAGGAAAAGGATGAATATAGTACAAAAATATTTATAAATGGAACGTGGATGGGTAATACAGAAGATTGGGGAAGTGTAGTAACGATAATTAAAAAGATGAGAATGGAAAAATATATACCATTTGATGTGTCAATAGTTAATTCCTTGTTAGATAAGGAAATAAAAGTAATATCAGATGCAGGAAGATGCTGTAGACCACTTTTTGTTGTTAAAGATAATCAACTATTGATTAGTGAAGATGATATAAAAGAAATGAAACGCCAATCACATGGATGGAGTTGGTTAGTAGAAAAAGGTTTTGTTGAATATTTGGATGCATTAGAGGAGGAGGATTGTTTGATTGCATTTACAGAAGAAGATTTATTAGACTTTACAATGAATTATTCACATTGTGAAATACATCCAAGTGTAATATTGGGTATATCAGCAAGTTTAATAGGTTATGCAAATCATAATCCAAGTCCACGTATTAGTTATCAATGTGCACAAGCAAAACAAGCAATGGGTATATATGCTTCAAATTATCAATACAGAAATGATGGTGGCACTACACATTTATTATGTTATCCACAAACTCCATTAGTTAAGACAAAACAACATGTGATGTTAGGATTCAATGATATGCCTGCAGGAGAAAATGCAATAGTTGCAATCGCGTGTTATACGGGGTATAATCAAGAAGATTCCATTATAGTTAACCGTGCAGCACTAGAAAGAGGATTATTTCGATCAATAGCTTTTAAAAATTATAAAGAAGAGGAAGTAAAGAAAATAGGAACAGTTACTGAAGAGTTTTTAAAACCACAGAAAGGTTTTGTAATGGGATATAAGAATAAAGGATATCCACTGATAGATGAAGAAGATGGTATTGCATATGTTGGCGCTCCAGTAAAAGGAGGTGATGTAATAATGGGTAAGGTAACAAATATGCCAGCAGTTGTTGATGAAAAAACAGGAAATAATATAGTACAAAAAGATATATCAGTAACTATAAAACCAACAGAAAAAGGAAGAATAGATCAAATAATGATGACAGTAAACGATGAAGGAAAAAAAATGATAAAAGCAAGAGTATGTTCAGTACGTCAACCAGAAATAGGTGATAAATTATGCAGTAAAAATGCTCAAAAAGGTATTATTGGAATGATTATGGATCAAGAAGACCTTCCATTCACTAGGGAAGGTATAGTACCAGACTTAATTATAAATACACATGAATAAA
>JACCDO010724765.1_pt1 | contig 31203 bp, 27 predicted proteins | sample 7446101 | NCBI WGS metagenome assembly JACCDO01 (sample SAMN15323440, study PRJNA562643) | freshwater metagenome | isolation source: river surface water | place: USA:Blue River Watershed | collected 2017-08-16
CTCGTCGGTCTGGTGATGGGTCAGGCCGTGATCTGGTACACGGGTCAGTTCTACGCTCTGTTCTTCCTGACCCAGGCCCTGAAAGTGGACGGTCCTACCGCCAACATCATGGTCGCAATCTCCCTGATCATTGGCACGCCCTTCTTCATTGTGTTCGGTGCCTTGTCCGACAAGATCGGCCGCAAGAAAATCATCTTGGCGGGTGTGTTGCTGGGAGCGCTGACTTACTTCCCGGTGTTCCGTGCACTGACCGAGGCCGCCAACCCTGATCTGGCCAAGGCCCAGGCCAACGCCAAGGTGACTGTGACTGCGGACCCTGCCGAGTGCTCGTTCCAGTTCAACCCGACCGGTACCGTCAAGTTCACCAGCTCGTGCGACATCGCCAAGCAGAAACTGGCCGCCAATTCGGTGAGCTACTCCAACGAAGCCACGCCGGGCAAATCCGCCGTGATCAAGGTGGGTGACAACGCCATCAACGTGGTGCCCACGGCTGAAGAGATCACGGCTGCCAAGGATGCTGCTGCCGCCAAGCTCGAAGAGCTCAAGGCCGCCACTCCCGTGGATGAGGCCGCTGTCAAGGCCGCCGAAGAGCGCGTGAAGGTGCTGTCCGATGACAAGCGCAACAAGGACGCCATGCTGACGGCTGCCCTGGCCAAGGAACTCAAGGCCAGCGGCTACCCCACCAAGGCGGATCCGGCCAAAGTGGACAAGGTCATGGTCATCATCATCCTGACCTACCTGGTGATCCTGGTGACCATGGTGTACGGCCCCATTGCCGCCATGTTGGTGGAAATGTTCCCGACCCGTATCCGTTACACCTCCATGTCGCTGCCCTACCACATTGGTAACGGCTGGTTCGGCGGGTTGCTGCCCACCACCGCCTTCGCCATCGTGGCGCAGACCGGTAACATGTACAACGGGTTGTGGTATCCGATCATCGTCGCCGGTATGACCTTTGTCATCGGCATGCTGTTCGTGAAAGAAACCAAGGACGTGGATATCTACGCCAACGACTGAACCTGTAAGCTACCCGGAGATTCCGGGTGCTAGAGTGAGGCCCTCCCTCGGTGGAGGGCCTTTTTTTTGATCTGGAGATTGAGCTATGTGGAAAATTGCCCTGGGATTCATCGTCTTTGCCGCCCTGGCCTTGTTTGTCATCATGAAGGGGGGCGACTCCCTGGACATGAGCGGCGAAAAGCACGGCGCGGAAGCCACCCACGCGCCTGCGCCAGCTGCAGCGCCTGCCGCTGCCCCAGCAGCTGACGCCTCGGCCGCGACGCCGGCTCCTGCCCCAGCGAAGTAAGCGCCGCCATGCGGCCGACACCGCCCGTGAATACCCGGGCGGTGTCCAGTGTCACGTGGGACTGCCTAGAATGGTTGCCCCACCCACGACACAGCCTCCGTAGCCGCCATGACCCAGGGACTTATCCGCCTGCGAGGCGTTCGCCAGCACAACCTCAAGAACCTGGATCTCGACATCCGTACCGGTGAACTGACCGTTGTCACCGGTCCCAGCGGTTCGGGCAAATCCAGCCTGGTTTTCGACACCCTCTATGCCGAGGGGCAACGCCGCTATGTCGAAACCTTCAGCGCCTACGCCCGCCAGTTCCTCGACCGCATGGATCGCCCCGCGGTGGACCGCGTCGAGGGCGTTCCACCGGCCATTGCCATCGATCAGACCAACCCGGTGCGCAGTTCGCGCTCCACCGTGGGGACGATGACCGAGCTGAACGACCACCTCAAGCTGATGTTCGCCCGGGCCGCGCAGTTGTTCGATCGCCAGACCGCGCGGCCTGTGCAGCACGACACGGCAGACTCCATTTATGAGCAGATGCAGGCCCGGGCAGCGGGCACAGATCCACGCCTGGTGGTGACTTTTCCGGTGGAGTTGCCGGCCAACACCTCGGCCGAGGACATCGAGCAGTGGCTGAGTGCCAGTGGCTTCACCCGCGTGCAGGCCCAACGCGAAGTGGCCACCCTGACGGGCCCGCGCCAGGTGCTGGATGTGGTGGCAGACCGGTTCCGTCTCGGCAACGCCGAGCGGGTGCGCGTGATGGAGGCGCTGGAGACCGCGATCAAGCGCGGCAGTGGCCGCGTCAGTGTCTATGTCACGGGCGAGGAAGGGCAGGCCGACACCGTGTGGAAGTTTTCCACCGGCTTGCATTGCCCAGAGAGTGACCTGCGCTACGCGCAACCCACCCCCTCCATGTTCTCGTTCAACTCGCCGGCGGGGGCGTGCGAGACCTGCCGCGGTTTTGGCCGGGTGATTGGCGTCGATTACGGGCTGGTCATCCCCAACGACAAACTCACCCTGCGTGCGGGGGCCATCAAGACGATCCAGACCCCGGCCTGGTCCGAGTGCCAGGACGACCTGATGCGCCACGCCGAGAAGGCGGGCGTACCGCGTGACACCCCCTGGAACAAACTCACACCTGAGCAGCAGGCTTGGGTGATCAACGGCTCGCCCAACTGGAATGGCAAGTGGAACCAGCAGTGGTATGGCATCAAACGCTTCTTCGAGTACCTCGAGAGCAAGTCCTACAAGATGCACATCCGGGTTCTGCTCTCCAAGTACCGCAGCTACACGCCCTGCCAGGTGTGTGGGGGTGCCCGTCTCAACGCGGACAGTTTGCTGTGGCGGGTGGGCACGCGTGAACAGGCAGACGCTGTGTTGGCGCCTGCTGCGCGCTTCATGCCCAAGGGCGTGGACTGGTCCCGCGAGCAACTGGAGTCGCTGCCGGGGCTGAGCCTGCATGACCTGATGCTCATGCCGATCGAGCGCTTGCGCAGTTTCTTTGACAGCATGCCCTTGCCGCAGAGCGTGGGGGCTCCTGCCGAGCAGGTGGCCTTGCAATTGCTGCTCGACGAAATCCGCACGCGGCTGCGTTACCTGTGTGATGTCGGCATTGGCTATTTGTCGCTAGACCGCCAAAGCCGCACCCTCAGTGGCGGCGAGGTGCAGCGCATCAACCTCACGACCGCGCTGGGCACGTCACTCGTCAACACCTTGTTCGTGCTGGATGAGCCCAGCATTGGTCTGCACCCGCGCGACATGGCGCGCATCACCGAGGCCATGCACCGCTTGCGCGATGCGGGCAATACCCTGGTGGTGGTAGAGCATGACCCCGCGGTGATGCTGGCCTCAGACCGCGTCATCGACATGGGGCCGGGGCCCGGTGAGCGGGGCGGACAGATCGTGTTCGATGGACCGGTCGAGTTGCTCAAGCAGGCGGACACCCTCACCGGCGCCTACCTCGGCGCGCGCAAGCAGGTGGGCATGGGGTTCAAGCGGGCGGTGACCGATGCCACGCCTCGGCTGGTGCTGGAAGGCGCGCGTGAGCACAACCTGCGCAACCTGGCGATCGAGTTTCCCCTGCAGCGCCTGGTGTGTGTGACCGGTGTCAGCGGTTCTGGCAAGTCCACGCTGATTCAGGACATTCTGGCCCCAGCGCTCATGCGCCACTTTGGCCACGCCACCGAAACACCGGGTGCGCACGATCGCTTGCTGGGAGCCGACCACCTGAGCGAGGTGGTGTTTGTGGACCAATCCCCCATCGGCAAAACGGCGCGCTCCAACCCGGTGAGCTACGTGGGCGCCTGGGACGCCATTCGCGAACGCTTTGCCACCACGGCACTGGCCAAGCAGCGGGGCTACACCGCATCGAAGTTCAGTTTCAACAGCGGCGATGGTCGATGCCCGACGTGCGGGGGGTCGGGCTTTGAGCATGTCGAGATGCAGTTTCTGAGCGACGTGTATTTGCGCTGCCAGGATTGCGACGGGCAACGCTACCGACCCGAGATCCTCGAGGTCAAACTCGAGAAAACCCTTCAGGGCAACACGCGTTTGTTCAGCGTCGCCGATATATTGGCGCTCACCGTGAGCGAGGCGGCGCAGTGGTTTGCCGACGATCGCGATGTGCTGCGGGCCTTGCAGCCTATCGTCGATGTGGGCCTGGACTATGTCAAGCTCGGTCAGCCAGTGCCCACCTTGAGCGGGGGCGAGGCCCAACGCTTGAAGCTCGCGGGCTTCCTGGCTGAAGCGGCCAAATCGGCCGCCAGCAGCCGGCAACCCGTGGCGCGCAAGGGCACTTTGTTTTTGTTTGATGAACCCACCACGGGCCTGCACTTTGACGACATCGCCAAGCTCATGCGCGCCATGCGGCGTTTGCTGGAAGCGGGTCACTCCTTGATCGTCATCGAGCACAACCTGGATGTGATGCGCGCCAGCGACTGGTTGATCGATCTCGGGCCTGAGGGCGGCGAGGGCGGCGGCGAGTTGGTCGCGGAGGGGTCGCCCGAGGAGGTGCGTCAGCACCCCACCTCGCACACCGGACGGGCCTTGCGCGAGTACGCGTTGGCGATGGGCGAAGCCCATGGCGTGAGCGAATTCGATCCGGTGACCTTGCAACGCCTCACGGCGTCTGCCAGCACGGTAGAGCCCAACGCCCCATCCCACGTCCCTGTTCGAGACGCCTTGCATGCGGCTCCCCCCGACGTGATACGTATTCTGAACGCCAAGGAGCACAACCTCAAGAGCCTGAGTGTGGATGTGCCACGTGGCAAATTCAATGTCATCACGGGGGTGAGCGGTTCTGGTAAATCGACTCTGGCCTTTGACATCCTGTTCAACGAGGGGCAACGCCGCTATCTGGAGAGCCTGAATGCGTACGCGCGCAGCATCGTGCAACCGGCAGGGCGGCCCGAGGTGGATGCGGTGTATGGCATTCCCCCCACCGTGGCCATCGAGCAGCGGCTGTCTCGGGGTGGTCGCAAATCCACCGTGGGCACCACCACCGAGGTCTGGCACTTTTTGCGCTTGCTGTATGTGAAGCTGGGGACGCAGCATTGCATCCACGATGGAGCGGCGGTGCAACCTCAATCGGCCGACAGCATTGCGGCCCAACTCATGCGTGAGTTCAAGGGACAACACATCGGTCTGCTGAGCCCGCTGGTGGTTAACCGCAAGGGCGTTTACACCGAGCTGGCCGACTGGGCCCGCCCGCGTGGGTACACCCACTTGCGGGTGGACGGGCAGTTTCTGCCGACCCAGGGTTTTCCTCGCATTGATCGATTCAAGGAGCACACCATCGAACTTCCGGTGGCCAGCCTGGACATCACACCCGAGAACGAACCGGTGTTGCGTCAGTCCTTGGCGCAGGCGCTGGAGCACGGCAAAGGAGTGGTGCATGTGTTGAGCCAGCTCACGGGCTTGCGGGCCGCCATGATGGCGGGTAGCTCCACGGTGGATATTGGGCGCTTGGAGGTGTACTCCACCAAACGGGCCTGTCCGGTCTGTGCAACCTCCTACACTGAGCTGGACCCGCGCCTCTTTTCCTACAACAGCAAGCACGGCTGGTGTCCGGACTGTGTGGGCACGGGCCTGCGTCTCTCCCGCGAACAGCGCAAACTGCTGGACGATTCGGTCCGCTCGGACGACCACAAAGGGCGCGAGCAGACGTTTGCCGAACCCGAGGTAGAGGACCTGGTCGACACCGCCTGTCCCACTTGCCAGGGCACGCGCTTGAACCAGACGGCACGCGCTGTGAAGTTTGCTGGCACCGGGATTGCCGATATTGCGCGGCAGAGTGTGCGCGACATCCGCCAGTGGCTGGATGGCTTGCGGTTGACCGGTCGTGAGGCGGATATTGCGCGCGACTTGTTGCCAGAAATCCGCAGCCGACTCGAGTTTCTGGATCAGGTGGGCCTGGGCTACCTCACCCTGGACCGCGGCGCCCCCTCGCTGAGCGGCGGCGAGGCTCAGCGCATCCGACTGGCCGCGCAACTGGGCAGCAACCTGCAGGGCGTCTGCTATGTGCTGGATGAGCCCACCATCGGTCTGCACGCGCGGGATAACCAGATCTTGTTGAGCGCCCTGCAGCAGCTCAGTGACAAAGGCAACACCCTGGTGGTGGTGGAACACGACGAGGACACGATTCGCCACGCCGACCACATCATCGACATCGGTCCGAGCGCCGGCAAGCGCGGCGGGCGGCTGATCGCGCAAGGCACAGTGGACGATGTGACCGCGCAATCCGAGTCGCAGACCGGGCGGTATTTGCTCCATGCCATCCGGCACCCGCAACAGTCGAGACGCGCCGTGCGGACGTCCGACCCGGCCATGCCGGTTCTCGCCGTGCAGGGCGCTGGTTTGCATAACTTGCAACAGGTGAGTGTGGACGTGCCGCTCAAGCGGCTGGTGGCCATCACCGGGGTGAGTGGTTCGGGCAAATCCACCCTGGCCCGGGATGTGTTGCTGGCCAATGTGCAGGCCGCTGTCTCGGCACGCCGCACGCCCACCTGGGTGGGCTGCCAGGGCTTGGTGGGCTGGCAACAGGTGGACCGTGTGCTGGAAGTCGATCAAACGCCGATTGGCAAGACGCCACGCAGCTGCCCAGCCACGTACATTGGCTTTTGGGACACTATCCGCAAGCTGTTTGCAGAAACCCTGGAGGCCAAGGCGCGCGGGTATGGTCCGGGTCGGTTCAGCTTCAACACCGGTGAAGGCCGTTGCCCTTCGTGCGAGGGTCAGGGCATGCGGACCATCGAGATGAGTTTTCTGCCCGACGTCAAGGTGCTGTGCGAAACCTGCCATGGCGCGCGCTTCAACCCGGAGACGCTGGCCGTGAGTTGGCGTGGCAAGAGCATCGGCGAGGTGCTGCAGATGGAGGTGGACGAGGCGGTGGAATTTTTCGCCTCGATGCCCACCATCAGCCATCCGTTGCAGTTGCTCAAGGATGTGGGCCTGGGTTATCTGACGCTGGGACAACCATCGCCCACCCTGAGTGGCGGCGAAGCACAGCGCATCAAGCTGGTAACCGAACTCAGCAAGGTGCGTGACGACATTGGCCGACGTGGACAGAAAGCGCCCCACACCCTCTATGTGCTGGACGAACCCACGGTGGGCTTGCACATGGCCGATGTGGACAAACTCATCAAGGTGTTGCACCGTCTGGTCGATGGCGGCCACAGTGTGGTGGTGATCGAGCACGACCTGGACGTGATTGCCGAAGCCGACTGGATCATCGACCTGGGCCCTGAAGGCGGACAGGGCGGGGGGCGTGTGGTGGCGGCGGCAACCCCCGAGGACGTGGTGCGGCTAGGCACCCACACCGGGCGGGCGCTCAAGCCGGTGCTGGCCCGTCCATGACCCTGCCAGCAGTACCCGCCGGTTGGGTGACCCGGTTGTGTCAAGCAGTGGGTGAGAGTGGGCGTCAGCGCTGGAGCAGCATCGCGGCAACCTCTGCGAAACCGCTGCCGCGTTCACTGGGGGTGATGTAGCGGGGCGGGTGTTCCAGCTGATCCGCAAAGCGCCGGATATTGGCCACGCCCACGCTGTGCGGGAAGCGTTGAAACATGACCTGGTCGTTGGTGGAGTCGCCTACATACACCCAGCGGTCTAGGTCACGTGTCAGGTCCAGGCCCAGCAGCTCACGCGCGATCCAGCACGCACCGGAAAACTTGTCGTGCTCGCCGAACCAGCCATTGATGTGAATGCTGCTGACCGTGGCGTTCATGCCTTCACTTCGCATGAGTCGAACCACAGCCTCGATGGCTGTCGGAGGAAGATGGACGAACTCACTGTGGTCGATGGCGATATCGGTTTCCCGGCCATCGCTGTCTTGAGACCGAATAGCGCCTGGGATCTCCCGCTCGATACGCGCCAGTATGGCTTGCATACGCTGAAAATTCGCGGTGCGTGTGCGCGCTTCTTGCACATAAAGCCGTCTCAGCGGCAGGGTCGAAGCCGGGCGCTCCCTGGGGGTGGCGATGTCGGCCGGTTCGGCCACCTCGCGACCAGCCCCCACCAAGGCCACCGCGCCGTTCTCGGCCACGATGGCATCCACCGGCCAGGATTGCGCGAACGGCTCGCTCCATCCCACAGGTCGACCGGTGATGGCGATGACATGCACGCCGTGCGCTTTCAACGCCGCCAGCGCCTGCGCAGCGGGGGGCGTGATGGCCCCCTCGGTGGTCAGGGTGTCGTCAATGTCGGTGAAGACGCCTGTGATGCGCTCGCGCTCGGCGGCGGGCCACTCGTGCAAGGGCAGCGGGGCGAAGGCCATGCGCGATTCAGCCAGCCGACCCCAGCGACAAGCCGGCATGTTCGCGCAGCGGATGGAAATGGATCTTGGGAAATCGCTCCTGCGCCAGCCGCACGTCGTAAGGCGAGGTGCACAAATACGCCAGCGTGTTGGCGGCATCAAGGGCCAGCCGCTGCGGGTAGGCATGGGTGAACTCGCGCAGTTCCGCGGTTGTGTCTGCGGTGATCCAGCGCGCACCCGTGTATTGGCTGCTCTCCAGTCGCACGTCGCAGTCGTACTCGGTCTTCAGGCGGTGCTGCACCACTTCGAACTGCAGCTGACCGATGGCGCCCAGCAACATGGCACCACCGATCTCAGGCTTGAACACCTGGATGGCGCCTTCCTCGCCCAGCTGCGCCAGGCCGGTTTGCAGCTGCTTGGTGCGCAGCGGATTCTTGAGAATGACCGTCATGAACAGCTCGGGCGCGAAGAACGGCAGGCCGGTGTACTGCAAGGATGCGCCGTCGGTGATGGTGTCGCCCAGCTGTACGCCGCCGTGGGTGGTGAAGCCAATGATGTCGCCCGCAAAGGCTTCTTCCACGGCTTCACGGCGTTGACTCAGGAAGGTCACAACCGAGGTGGGGCGCAGCTCCTTGCTGGTGCGTTGCACCTTCAGCTTCATGCCCGGCTTGTACTGTCCCGACGCCACGCGAACAAAGGCGATGCGATCGCGGTGAGAGGGGTCCATGTTGGCCTGTACCTTGAACACCACCCCGGAAAACATGGCGTCTTCGGGCTGGATGGTTTTCTCGACAGGCTCTTTGTTGACGACCAGGGAACTCTTGCGCGGACGAGGCGACGGCGCCAGGTCGACCAGCGAGTCCAGCACTTCCATCACGCCGAAGTTGTTGACCCCAGAGCCAAAGAACACGGGTGTCTGGCGTCCGGCCAGAAAGGCGTCAGGATCAAAGGCGGGTGAGGCGCCTGTGGCCAGTTCCATGCTCTCCATGGCCGTGGCCCACTCGTGGCCGAACCGCTCGGCCAGGGTGGCCTGCTCGGACAGGGGAATGGTTTCGAAGTCCTGCGGGCGTCGCTCGCTGCCGGACTCGAAGACGGTCATGGCCTGGGTGCGCAGGTTGATGATGCCGCCAAACGATTTGCCTTGCCCCACGGGCCAGGTCATGGGCACGCAGGGCATGCCAAGTTCGCGTTCCACTTCGTCGAGGATGTCCAGCGGGTCACGCACCTCGCGGTCCATCTTGTTGACAAAGGTGATGATGGGGGTGTCACGCTGTCGGCACACCTCGATCAGGCGGCGGGTTTGCGCTTCCACACCGTTGGCGGCGTCGATCACCATCAGCGCCGAGTCCACGGCGGTGAGCACACGGTAGGTGTCTTCGGAGAAGTCTTTGTGGCCCGGGGTGTCAAGCAGGTTGATGACGTGGTCGCGGTACAGCATCTGCATGACCGAGGAGGCCACGGAGATGCCGCGCTGCTTCTCGATTTCCATCCAATCGCTGGTGGCATGGCGACTGGCCTTGCGGGCCTTGACCGACCCCGCGATTTGAATCGCACCCGAGAACAGCAGCAACTTCTCGGTCAGCGTGGTTTTACCCGCATCGGGGTGGGAGATGATGGCAAAGGTGCGCCGACGGCGCACTTCTTCGAGAAGAGACGTCATGTGAAATTTCCGGGGAGGCTTGCATCATAGCCTCTGCGGCTGACGGTTGCCGCGTCGAAAATCCCAACAGCGGTTGCACGGCGTGCACCAGTTCATCGGCGTGCAGCGGTTTGTCCAGCAAAACGTCCAGGCCGGCGCGGTGGCAGGCCAGCAGGTGGTCCGGGGTGCGTTCGCTGCTCATGGCCACAGCGGGCACCTGGGGTCGTGACCGTCCGAAGCCCGCTGGCATGGCCTGGTCGTGAATCAATTCAAGGCCCAGACCGTCGGGCAATTGCAAATCGAGCAGCATCAGGTCGTATGCCCGCTCAGCCAGAAAGGCGCGCGCCCACTGCAGGCTGTTGGCCTCTTCGACCACGCAACCGGGCCAGGTATATTGAAATATCACACGAGCGCACAAGCGATGCACGGCGTGATCATCGACCACAAGCAGTCGTGGGGTGGTGAAGGGGGCCATGGCGGAGTCCCAAAATGGTGTGGCCCGCTATGACACCATTCCCCGTGGGGGCCGGCAATCCCGCATTTTGGGTAGTTACTGCAATCTTGCTAAAATAATGGCAACCGAGGAGCGCTGCAGCCTGCAACCCTTTCACACGCAGGCGAGGCTCGGATCTTTATCCAACTGCGCTCACCCACTGTCGACGTGAGGTGAGCTCCTCGGGGTCTCCCGGACTTGTCTTGCGTCACGGTGGTTCACTCAACGGAGCCGAACCATGAACGCTGTACTCAAACCTGTGACCCCTGCCGACTATGTGATCGCCGACCTGTCCCTGGCTGCCTGGGGCCGCAAGGAAATCAAAGTCGCTGAAACCGAGATGCCAGGCCTGATGGCCATTCGCGAGGAATTCGCAGCCAAGCAACCCCTCAAGGGCGCACGCATCACCGGCTCGCTGCACATGACCATCCAGACGGCCGTGCTGATCGAGACACTGCAAGCGCTGGGCGCGCAAGTGCGCTGGGCCTCGTGCAACATCTTCTCCACCCAGGACCATGCGGCCGCCGCCATTGCCGCCAACGGCACCCCGGTGTTTGCCATCAAGGGCGAGACGCTGGAAGACTACTGGGATTACACCCACCGCATTTTTGACTTCGGCGCCAAGGGCACCGCAGGCGAAGGCCCCAACATGATCCTGGACGACGGTGGTGACGCTACCTTGCTGATGCACCTGGGCAAGCAGGCCGAGAAGAACCTTGCTGTCCTGTCCAACCCGGGCAGTGACGAAGAGCGCATTCTGTTTGCCGCCATCAAGGCCAAACTGGCAGAAGACAGCACCTGGTACAGCCGCAAGAGCGCCCAAATCATTGGCGTCACCGAAGAAACCACCACGGGCGTGCATCGTCTGAAGGAAATGTCTGCCAAGGGCTCGCTGATGTTCCGCGCCATCAACGTGAACGATTCAGTCACCAAGAGCAAGTTCGACAACCTCTACGGTTGCCGCGAATCGCTGGTAGACGGCATCAAGCGCGCCACCGATGTGATGATTGCCGGCAAGGTGGCCGTGGTCGCTGGCTACGGCGATGTTGGCAAGGGCTCTGCCCAGGCCCTGCGCGCTCTGAGCGCTCAGGTGTGGGTGACCGAGATCGACCCCATCAACGCCCTGCAAGCCGCGATGGAAGGCTACAAGATCGTCACCATGGAATACGCTGCCGACAAGGCGGACATTTTTGTCACCACCACCGGTAACCGTGACGTGATCACCTATGAGCACATGGCTGCCATGAAGGACCAGTCGATCGTGTGCAACATCGGTCACTTTGACAACGAGATCCAGGTCGCCAAGCTGGAAGAAAAGTGCCAATGGGAAGAGATCAAGCCGCAGGTCGACCACGTGATCTTCCCTGACGGCAAGCGCATTATCCTGCTGGCCAAGGGTCGCCTGGTGAACCTGGGCTGCGGCACGGGCCACCCGAGCTTTGTGATGTCTTCGTCGTTTGCCAACCAGACCATCGCGCAAATCGAGCTGTTCTCCCATCCCGAAGGCTATGACGTGGGCAAGGTGTACGTGCTGCCCAAGCACCTGGACGAAAAAGTGGCGCGTCTGCACCTGAAGAAAGTCGGTGCCATGCTGACCGAATTGACCGATGACCAGGCAAGCTACATTGGCGTGCCCAAGCAAGGTCCTTACAAGCCCGACGCCTACCGCTATTGATGTCCATGACGTTGTCGTGTGTGTCGCGTTCGTCGTGACACCTGTGGCGACGTCAGCGTCGATGCGGTGATGCAACGCATGCGTGCAGACCAGCTGTTGGTGGATCGCGGATTGGCCGCTTCGCGCTCACAGGCGCAGCGGCTGATCGCCACAGGCGTTACCTGGCGTGTTGGCGCCGTCTCGCCCTGGCGGCGTGTTGCCAAAAATGGCGAGGAGTTGCCCCATCAGGCTGAAATTCAGTTGTTGGACGACGCCGAGTCTCGCTATGTGTCGCGCGGCGGGTTGAAGCTGGAGGGCGCTTTGCGGTCCAGCGCTTGGTCGGTGACAGGCTGGCATTGCCTCGATGTGGGGCAAAGCACAGGCGGCTTCACGGATTGCCTGTTGCAGCAGGGGGCGGCGCAGGTGGTCGGCGTGGATGTCGGGCATGGTCAGCTGCACGAACGTTTGCGGACTGATCCGCGGGTGGTTTGTGTGGAGCATTGCAATGCACGCACACTGGTGCCAGGTGACCCGCGCGTGCCAGGGGCAGCACGCGGGTTTGATTTGATCGTGGGTGACCTGTCGTTCATCTCGCTCACCTTAATCCTGCCTGTCCTGTTGCCGTTCATGACGGCGTCAGGGCGTTTGCTGTTGCTGGTCAAGCCGCAGTTTGAACTGCAGCCGGCCGACATTGGCCGGGGTGGCTTGGTACGAGACCCGGCCTCGTATGCGCACGTCGAGACCCGCGTGCGCGAGGCGTGTGCCGCGTGTGGGCTGAGCGTTGACGGGTATTGGGACAGTGTCATCACCGGCGGTGATGGCAATCGAGAATTTTGGTTGGGTGCGCAGCGAGCGCACGCATGACAAGCAGACAGGAGTGGCCATGAGCGCACAACCCGCACTGAGCATCGAATTTTTCCCGCCCAAGACCGAGGACGGGGTGGGCAAACTGCGCACGGTGCGGCAGGCGCTCTATGCGCTCAAGCCCGAGTTTTGCTCAGTGACCTTTGGGGCGGGTGGCTCGACACAGTCGGGCACGTTTTCCACGGTGAAGGAAATTCTGGGTGAAGGCGTGTCGGCGGCCTCGCATCTGTCGTGCATTGGCGCTACCCGCGAGAGCGTGCGTGCGCAGCTGCTCGAGTTGCGCACCCTGGGGGTGCGGCGCATTGTGGCCTTGCGGGGTGACTTGCCCAGCGGATATGGAGCGGGTGGCGAATTTCAGTACGCCAGTGATCTGGTGGCCTTCATTCGCGCAGAAACCGGGCGTGACTTTCATTTGGAAGTGGCGGCATACCCGGAGGTTCACCCGCAGGCTCGCTCACCCGAAGCGGATCTGCACGCGTATGCCACCAAGGTGAAAGCCGGTGCCGATTCGGCTATCACCCAGTATTTCTACAACACCGATGCCTACTTTCGCTTTGTGGACGACGCCTACAAGCTGGGCGCTGATGTGCCAGTGGTACCGGGCATCATGCCCATCACCAACTCGTCCCAGCTGCTGCGCTTTTCGGATGCCTGTGGCGCTGAAATCCCGCGCTGGATCCGCCTGCGCCTGCAAGCGTTTGGCGACGACACGGCCTCGATCAAAGCGTTCGGTCTGGATGTGGTGACCGATCTGTGCGACCAGCTGCGCAGCGCGGGTGTGCCTGCCCTGCATTTCTACAGCATGAACCAGAGCGCCGCGACCCTGGCCATCTGCCGCAACCTTGGTCTGATCTGATCGCGGTTCTCAGCGCTCGTCGAAGCTGACCACCAGGCGGGACGTAAGAGGGCGCGACTGGCAACTGAGCACGTAGCCCTGCTGCACTTCGCTGGCGTCGAGACCGAAGTTCTTGTCCATTGCCACTTCACCTTCCAGCACCTTGCAGCGGCAGGTCACGCAGACACCGCCTTTGCAGGAGTAGGGCAGATCCAGGCCCTGGTTGAGCGCCACGTCGAGGATGTTCTCATGCTCGTGCAACCCCATCTCGTGTTGCTTGCCATCGAGCACGACGGTCAGCCGCACCGGGGCGGTTTGTGCAGACTCGGTGGCACGTGCGGTGGCCGTCCCGCGCGGGGCAACCGAACCAGGGGTGACAAAGCGCTCGGTGCGGATGCGTTCAGCCGCCACGCCCGCTTGCACCAGGGCTTGCTCGGTGGCTTCAATCATGGCCTCGGGCCCACAGATGAACACCTCGTCCATGCTCTTGACAGGCAGCAGCGTGGCGATCAGCGCGCGCACCTTGTCACCATCGATGCGGCCTTGCAGCAGATCCACTTCTTGCGCCTGGCGCGAGAGCACATGCACCAGGGTGAGGCGGTCAGGATAGCGGTCCTTCAAATCCTGCAATGCTTCGTTGAACATCACGCTGTCCATGCGGCGGTTGCCGTACACCAGTGTGAACTTGGTGCCCGGTTGTTCCTCCAGCGTGGAGGCCATGATGGACAAAATGGGTGTGATACCCGACCCGGATGCGAAGCCCACACGGTGCAAGGCGCGCGCGCGCTGAATGACAAAGCGGCCATCAGGAGGCATCACCCGCAAGGTGTCACCGGCTTTTAGTTGCTGTGCTGCCCAGTTGGAGAACACCCCGCCTTCTACCGGCCGAATCCCCACTTGCAACTCGCCACGTTCGCGCAATCGGCTTGGCGTCGAGCAGATCGAGTAACTGCGGCGAATATCCTGGCCTTCGACGGTGGCGCGCAGGGTCAGGAACTGACCTGGTTGAAAGGCAAAGGTCTCGCGCAGGGTGTCGGGCACCGCCAGGCTGACGGCAACCGAGCCGGCTGCCTCTTCGTCAACGCGGGAGACGCGCAGGTCATGGAATCGTGGTGAGGCGGACATGGCGAACCTGTGAAGAACATTCAATAAGGTTTGAAATAGTCAAACGGCTCAAGACAGCTCAGGCACTTGTAAAGTGCTTTGCAGGCAGTCGAGCCAAAGTGCGAGACCTCGGTGGTGTGGGCCGAGCCACATCGTGGGCAGGCGGGACGATTGGCGCTCGCCCCTCGCGAGGCTGAACGCGGCGCGAACTGCACCACATTCACGCCAGCCGACGCACACCGCTCAGGCGGGGCGATGCCATAGTCTCGCAGTTGGTCGCGCGCGGCGTCGGTCATCCAGTCGGTGGTCCAGGCAGGGGACAAACGGGTGGTGACACGCACCGGCACGCCGAGTTGTTGCACGGTGCTGCGCACGTCGTCCTCGATCTGCTCCATGGCCGGGCAGCCGCTGTAGGTGGGGGTGATGATGATTTCCAACCCGCCTGCATGATGCAACACCTCGCGAACAATGCCCATGTCGCGCAAGGTCACCACCGGGATTTCCGGGTCGGTCAAGGTGTCCAGCACCTGCCACGCTTGCTGAACCAAGGCGTCGGGCGTGTTCACCATTGACCCAGCGGATGCGCGCGGGCCAGCGATTGCATCTCGGCCAGCAAATAGCCCAGATGTTCGGAATGCACCCCCGTCTTGCCCTGCGTGACATAGCCCTCCTCAGGGGGCTGTTGCAGCGTGGCTTGCGCCAGACCCGCACCCACGGTGCCCTGCCAGGCCGCGCGAATCGCGGTCATGTCCAGGCCCTGCTCGGCGGCGGCGGTCTCCACCGGCGATGCACTCCAGAACTCCTGGGTGTAGGCCCACAGATGGTCCAGTGCCGCTTGCACGCGACGACGCGACTCCTCGGTGCCGTCGCCCAGCCGGATCAGCCAGTCGTGTGAATGGCGCAGGTGGTAGCGTGTTTCTTTCAGCGAACGCTCCGCAATGGCAGAGAGTTCGCTGTCTGCCGCCTGCGACAAGCCAGCCCACACCTCGACCATCAGGGCGCTGTAAAGAAAGTTGCGCACCAGGGTGGTGGCGTAGTCGCGTTCCGAGACGGCATAACCCACCAGTGGCCCATGGTGAGGCAGTTCGAGCAGGGTGTAGTTTTTGAATTGCGGCACGTCGCGGAAGTAGGCCAGAGCATCTTCGGTGCAACCGTTTCCGCGACGCTCGGCAACCAGTTGATACAACAAACGCGCCTGACCGATCAGGTCCAGGCTGATGTTGGCCATGGCAATGTCTTCTTCCAGGATGGGACCGTGACCACACCACTCGGCGTTGCGTTGTCCCAGCACTACCGCGTTATCGGCCAGGTGCAGCAAGTAGTCTTCCGGTGCCTTCACCGCGGTGACGCGCGCGTCCATCACATGTGCCCCACTTCGTCCGGCAACACGTAAAAGGTGGGGTGGCGGTAGATTTTGCTGGCGGCAGGGTCAAACAACTCGCCTTTGTCGTCGGGTTCGCTGGCCGTGATGGTGGCCGAAGGCACCACCCAGATGCTCACGCCTTCTTGACGGCGGGTGTAGACATCGCGGGCCATTTGCAAGGCGTGCTGCGCATCGCTGGCGTGCAGGCTGCCGCAGTGCTTGTGTTCCAGGCCCTGCTTGCTGCGAACAAACCCCTCCCACAAGGGCCACTCCTTGAGGGCGGGGGGGGGCGTCTTGGCGGTGGGGGTGCTCATGCGGCCTCCTGCAGCGTGCGTTGTGTCTCTTTGCGGGCATGTGCCAAGGCGGCATCCCGCAGCCATTGGCCGTCATTCCAGGCCTTGACGCGGGTGGCCAGGCGCTCCTTGTTGCAGGGGCCGTTGCCGTTCACGGTGGCCCAGAACTCGTCCCAGTCGATGGCCCCGTAGTCATAGTGCTGGCGCGCTTCGTTCCACTTCAGATCGGGGTCGGGCAGGGTCACGCCCAGCAACTCGGCTTGCGGCACGGTGGCGTCCACAAACTTTTGCCGCAATTCATCGTTGCTGATGCGCTTGATGCCCCAACGCATGCCTTGTGCGCTGTTGGGGCTTTGGTCGTCGGGCGGGCCAAACATGGCCAGACACTTCCACCACCAACGGTTGACGGCGTCTTGCACCAGGGCGCGCTGCTCGGCGGTGCCCTTCATCATGGACAGCAAGGCTTCGTAGCCCTGACGCTGGTGGAACGACTCTTCCTTGCACACGCGCACCATGGCACGTGCATAGGGTCCGTAGGAGCAGCGGCACAGCGGGATCTGGTTCATGATGGCGGCGCCATCCACCAGCCAGCCGATCACGCCCACATCGGCCCAGTTCAGGGTGGGGTAGTTGAAGATGGAGCTGTACTTGGCCTTGCCGCTGTGCAGGGCGGCCAGCATCTCGTCGCGGCTGGTGCCCAGGGTTTCGGCGGCGCTGTACAGGTAGAGACCATGTCCCGCTTCATCCTGCACCTTGGCGATCAGGATGGTTTTGCGCTTGAGCGAGGGGGCCCGGCTGATCCAGTTGCCCTCGGGCAGCATGCCCACGATTTCAGAGTGGGCGTGCTGGCTGATCTGACGCACCAGTGTCTTGCGGTAGGCCTCGGGCATCCAGTCTTGTGGCTCGATACGACCGTCGGCATCAATGCGCCGGTCAAAGGCGGTCTGCAAATCCGCATGATCGGGCGCCGCATGTGCCAGACGCACGCTGCCTTTGTCATCTGGCGCGGGCGGCAAATCCAGGGCTTGGGTGTACATGCAATCTCCTTGAAAAGGCACGCCGCCACCCGTCCAGGCGGGACGGTCTGGGGCGCGCAGAGGGGCATCTGGGATACGCTATCTGGCCCACAGTATAGCCAATTAACCGACCGATCGGTTGGTTAATTTCAAGGGTATTCCCGAGGCTTGCAACCGCCCCGCGCACGCCGAGGCCGCTTGCGAGGCCAGATGACAAAGGGGGGTGCTAACGGCTAGACTGGACACATGAAAGTACTCGACTCCATCGTGACCCAGGCGGCCAGCATCATGGCGGTGCGGCGTGACATCCACGCCCACCCCGAGCTGTGCTTTCAAGAAAACCGCACCGCCGACCTGGTGGCCAGCAAGCTCACCGAATGGGGCATTCCGGTGCATCGCGGCATGGGCACCACGGGCGTGGTCGGCATCCTGAAAAATGGCACCAGTGACCGTGCCCTTGCGTTGCGCGCCGACATGGATGCCTTGCCCATGCAGGAGTTCAACACCTTTGAGCACGCCAGTCGACACCCCGGCAAGATGCACGCCTGTGGTCATGACGGCCATGTGGCCATGCTGCTGGCCGCTGCCCAACACCTGGCGCAGCACCGCAACTTCGACGGCACGGTGTATTTCGTCTTCCAGCCCGCGGAGGAAGGCGGCGGCGGTGCGCGTGAAATGATCAAGGACGGCTTGTTCGAGAAGTTCCCGGTGCAGGCAGTCTTCGGGGTGCACAACTGGCCCGGCATGCAAGTCGGGCAGTTTTGTGTGAGCCCAGGTCCGGTGATGGCCTCGAGCAACGAATTCCGCATCGTCATCCGAGGCAAGGGCGGCCATGCCGCGTTGCCCCACAACGGCATCGATCCCGTGCCCATCGCCTGTCAGATGGTGCAGGCGTTTCAAACCATCATCACGCGCAACAAAAAGCCGGTGGATGCCGGCGTGATTTCGGTGACCATGATTCATGCGGGCGAGGCCACCAATGTGATTCCCGATTACTGCGAACTGCAGGGCACGGTGCGGACCTTCACCGTCGAGGTGCTGGACATGGTGGAGCGCCGCATGCAGCAAATCGCCGAGCACATCAGCGCCGCGCATGACGCCACCTGCGAATTTCACTTCCGACGCAACTACCCGGCCACCTTCAACCACGCCGCAGAGACCGAGTTCTTGCGTGGCGTGATGGCCGACCTGGTGGGCCCCGAGAACGTCAAGCCCCAGGAGCAGACCATGGGAGCCGAGGACTTTTCCTACATGCTGCAAGCGGTGCCGGGCGCCTATGCCTTCATTGGCAATGGCGATGGTCAGCACCGCGAGACCGGTCATGCCGAAGGGCCCTGTGTGTTGCACAACCCCAGCTACGACTTCAATGATGAGCTGATCCCCCTGGGCGGCACCTTGTGGGTCAAGGTGGTGGAGAAGTGGCTGGCCAAGACGTGAGCCCGCTTTAGGGGCCGTTTTCTAAACAAGCTGTGCCTGGCGGGCTACAGTCACGACCTGAAGCCTGACCCACAGGTCCACGAGGAGATCACCATGGCCGCACGCAACCCCTTTCCATTTCAAATGCCTCCCGACATGGGAGACAACGTCAAGGCGCAGGCCCAGGAAATCTGGCTGGCCGGCTTGGGCGCTTTTTCCAAGGCCCAGCAAGAAGGCGGCAAGATGTTCCAGACGCTGGTCGATGACGGCGTGAACCTGCAGCGCAACGCACAAAAGGCGGCAGAAGCCAAGATCGCCGAGGCCACCGAGAAGATGACGTCGATGGCCCAGCAGTTCACCCAGCAAGCCTCGGTGTTGGGTCAGAAGGCGACCGGGCAGTGGGACCGACTTGAATCCATTTTTGAAGAGCGCGTGGCCAAGGCCTTGACCCGCATGGGCGTTCCGCAGGCCGAGGCACTGGCGGCACTGGAGGCCCGTGTCGCGGCACTGGAGGCGCAGCTCAAAGCCGACAGAAAACCGGCGGCCAAGCCCGCTAGCAAGACGGCGTCGAAGTCGCCGAGCAAGGCTAGCAGCAAGGCGTCCAGCAAGACGACCTCAACTCGCGCAGTTCGCTCACGATCGACGTCGACCGCCAAGACCGCAGCGAAAAAACCTGCCACCAAGTAAAGCGGCGCTGCCACCCGCCAGCGCTGAACTGACCAGGCGGCAACACCGCGTGCGACGACCACGGCCAGATCGCGCCGTGGTCAAGGTGGCGCGCTGACTCAGCGCTTGAACGCCACCACTTTTTGCTGTTGCACACCCAGGCCTTCGATGCCCAACGCCATGGTGTCGCCAGCCTTGAGAAAGACCGGCGCGGGTTTGCCGTTTTTCTTCACACCCATGCCCACGCCGGGAGGCGTGCCAGTGGTGATGACGTCACCCGGGTTCAGCGTCATGAACTGGCTGACATAGCTCACCAGCTTGGCCACCCCGAAGATCATGGTCTTGGTGTTGCCGTCTTGCATGCGCTGACCGTTGTGGTCCAGCCACATGTGCAGTTTCTGCGGATTGGGCACCTCGTCACGGGTGACCATCCAGGGGCCGATCGGGCCGAAGGTGTCGCAACCCTTGCCCTTGTCCCAGCTGCCGCCGCGCTCGAGTTGGTACTCACGCTCGCTCACGTCGTTGACCACGCAATAACCGGCCACGTAATTCAGGGCGTCTTTTTGCGACACATAACGCGCTTCGGTGCCAATCACGATGCCCAGCTCCACTTCCCAGTCGCTCTTCACAGAACCCTTGGGCAGCATGACGTTGTCGTCGGGGCCTTGAATGCTATTGTTGGCCTTCAGGAACACGATCGGCTCTTTGGGGATCGGCATGCCGGCTTCGGCGGCATGGTCCGCATAGTTCAGGCCAATGGCCACGAACTTGCTGATGTGGCTGATGGGGCAACCCATGCGGGGCTTGCCTTTGACCAGCGGCAGCTTGTCTGTCTTGAGCTTGCGCAGTTTGGCCAGGGCCTTGTCGCTGAGTTGGTCAGGGCTGACGTCCTTGATGACCTTGCTCAGATCACGCAGCTGGCCTTGTGCATCGATCAGACCAGGTTTTTCCTGGCCGGGTTTGCCATAACGAACGAGTTTCATGGGGTATTGCCTCGGGTTGAAGTGTGGAACGAATGGGTCGTGGATGGATCTGACCAGTGGCGTTGGCGCTCAATAGGTGGCGCGGCCACCCGAGAGGTCAAACACGGCACCGGTTGAGAAGGAACAATCCTCGGTGCACAGCCAGGTCACCATGGCAGCGATTTCCTCGGGTTGGCCGAAGCGACCCATGGGAATCTTGCTCAGCATGAACTGGATGTGCTCCGGTGTCATTTGATCAAAGATGGCGGTCTTCACAGCCGCTGGCGTCACGCAGTTGACTCGAACCTCGGTGTCGGCGAGTTCTTTGCCCAGGGATTTGGTGAATCCGATGACCGCGGCCTTGCTGGTGCTGTAGGCGCTGGCATTGGGGTTGCCGTCCTTGCCGGCCACGGAGGCGATGTTGACGATGCGGCCGTAGTTGCGCTCGCGCATGTGCGGTGCCAACTCGCGGCAGCACAGGAACACGCCATTGATGTTGACGTTCATCACCTGTTGCCAGGCGTCCACCGGGTAGTCCCACACCTTGGTGTTGGGGCCGGTGATGCCCGCGCAGCAGACCAGTGCGTCGACCGGTGCGATGGCCAGCGTCTGGCGCGTGGCCTGGGATACCGAGTCGTGTTGCGACACGTCGACCGGCACGCAGGCGACGACTGCACCAGGAAATTGCTGCTTGAGTTTCTCCGCGGCGCTGCCCATGCCGCCAATGTCACGGTCCCACAAGGTGACGCGTGCGCCCGACGCAATCATGCGCTGTGCAATGGCAAAGCCCAGACCCGTGGCGCCTCCGGTGATGACGCCGTGGCGCCCTTGCATGTCGAGTTGATTCATAGGGTGTCTTTCAGATGGTCATGCCGCCGTCCACCATGAAGGCGTTGCCGGTGGCGAATTGTGACTCGTCCGAAGCCAGGTACACGATGATGGGTGCAATTTCGTGGGCCTGGGCCAAACGGCCCATGGGTTGGCGGGCGATGAAGTTCTTGCGGGCCTCGACCGGATCGGCATAACTGTTGATGCGGTCCCCGAGGGAGGGCGTGTCCACGGTGCCGGGACAGATGCAGTTGCAGCGGATGCCCTTGGCCACGTAGTCGGCCGCCACACTCTTGGTGAGGCCAATGACAGCCGCCTTGCTGCTGCCATAGATGAAGCGATTGGGCAATCCGCGCACGCTGGAACACACGCTGGCCATGTTGATGATGCTGCCGCCGCCTTGGGCGAGCATGCGCGGGATCACTTGCTGGATCATCCAGAACTGTGAGCGGGCGTTGAGGTTGAACGCGAAGTTCCAATCGTCATCGGTGGCGTCCAGAATGGTGCCGTTGTGGACATACCCGGCGCAATTGAACACCGCATCGATTCGTTCCATGGAGGCCACCTGACGAGCGATCGCGGTCTTGTCCATCACATCGAGTACCGCCGTCGTGACATTGGCCACGCCCTGGTAAGACGCCAGCAAAGCGGCCTTGACGTCGGTGGCGACCACGTGGGCGCCCTCCGCGGCCATGGCCAGGGCCGCAGCCTGGCCAATACCCTGACCAGCGGCGGTGACAAGAATGGTTTTGCCTTGGAGTCTCATGGGCGTGAAGTGTGTGGTGGGTTGAATGGAGAAAAAGGGTGGCGAAGGGGGCACCAGGTCATGTGAAAAGGCTAGGGGTTTGTTCGGATCGAACACGGCTTGACCCAGAGTCCGCACGCATGGGATCATTCTGCAACTGGTCTGACCACTTGTCCAATTCGCGTTATCCCTGATAACCCCCTCTCGTTCACCTCCACTCTTGCTTCCCCATGCCTTTGCAAGCCGTCGAGCCGCAGCGCCTGTACCGGAAAATTGCCGATCAGTTGCGCTCGCTCGTGGCCGCGGGTGAGTTTGTGGTTGGACACCGATTGCCGGCAGAACGGGACCTGGCCGTGCAACTCGGGGTCAGCCGTCCTTCGGTGCGCGAAGCACTGATTGCGTTGGAGGTGGAAGGCGTGATCGAGGTGCGCACCGGCTCCGGCATTTATGTTCGCGCCAGCGCCGCGGATGCCATCCAGGATCGTGCAGCTCACGCGCCCGAGGCTCTGGCGGGCGCCGACGCAGCCCCGCTTGATTGGGGGCCCCTGGAAGTCATGCACGCGCGCGGGTTGATCGAGCCGCAAGCCGCAGCCCTGGCGGCCGAGCGGGCATCGCGCGCAGATGTCGCCGCCATTGCAGCGGGTCTGAAGCACATGCAGGAGCAGGTGCGACGCGCAGAAGTGCCCCGCGAAGGCGACGAGGCTTTTCATCTCGCCATTGCACGCGCCAGCGGAAACGGCGTGTTGCTTGACACCCTGCAGCGCTACTGGCACGCCCGCCACGGCCCACTCTTCGAGCGCCTAGGCAATTATTTCGAGGGCCCCGACTCCTGGCAGATTGCCCTGGCTGAGCACCAGGCGGTTCTGGCGGCGATCAAAGCCCGAAATCCACGGCAAGCCCGGCAAGCCATGCAACGTCACATGCGACTGGCGTTGAGACGCTACAGCGCCAACTGGCGCTGACCATCACCCGTCACGTTCACCACATCCATCATTCATTCGTCACCCAGGAGATGCCCATGACCCCCTACATTCGTTTACATGCAGCCGATGATGTGGTGATTGCGCGCAGCCAGCTCATGAGTGGTGCTGCGGTTGAACACGTCAAGGTCAAGGGCCTGGTGCCGCCTGGGCACAAGGTGGCCGCGCGAGACATCGCCGCGGGTGAGCCTGTGCGTCGCTACAACCAGATCATCGGCTTTGCCTCGCAGGCCATCGCAGCGGGTGAGCATGTCCACGTGCACAACCTGAACATGGGGCCCGACAAGGGCAGCTTTGCGCGCGACTATGCGTTTTGCAGCGACGTCAAACCCGAACCGGCTCGCCAGGAGGCGACCTTCATGGGTATCGTTCGCCCGGATGGTCGCGTGGCCACGCGCAATTACATCGGTATTTTGTCGAGTGTGAACTGCTCGGCCACCGTGGTGCGTGCCATGGCGGACCATTTCTCGCGCCGCACCAACCCGTCAGCCTTGGCGGCCTTTCCCAACGTGGACGGCGTGGTGGCGCTCACCCACGGCACTGGTTGCGGCATGGGCTCGGAAGGCCTGGGCATCACCTTGCTCGAGAGAACCCTGGCCGGTTACGCCACACACGCCAATTTTGCCGGCGTGATCATGGTGGGGTTGGGCTGCGAGGCCAACCAGATCAACACCTGGCTCACCCGCAGTGGTTTGCAAGAGGGCAAGACACTGCATACCTTCAACATCCAGGACATAGGCGGCACGGCCAAGACGGTGGCCAAGGGCATCGCGCTGGTGGAGCAGATGCTGCCGCAAGCCAATGCGGTGCAGCGTGTGCCGTGCAGTGCCTCGCACATCGTGGTGGGCTTGCAGTGTGGAGGCTCGGACGGTTATTCGGGTATCAGTGCCAACCCGGCGCTGGGGGCTGCGGTGGATCTGCTGGCCGCCCATGGTGGCACGGCCATTCTGAGTGAAACGCCTGAAATCTATGGCGCTGAACATTTGCTGACGCGTCGAGCGGTGACGAAGGCGGTGGGTGAAAAGCTGGTGGAGCGCATCAAGTGGTGGGAACATTACACCGAGATCAACCAGGGCGAGATGAACAACAATCCGTCACCGGGCAACAAGGCGGGGGGGCTCACCACCATCTTGGAAAAATCCCTGGGAGCCGTGGCCAAGGGCGGCACCACCAACTTGCAAGCCGTGTACGAATACGCCGAGCGGGTCAATGCGCACGGTTTTGTCTACATGGACACCCCAGGCTATGACCCGGTGAGTGCAACGGGTCAGGTGGCGGGGGGCGCCAACCTCATCTGCTTCACCACGGGCCGTGGATCGGCGTACGGCTGTGCGCCATCCCCTTCGCTCAAGCTCGCCACCAACAACACGCTCTGGAAGCGCCAGTCCGAGGACATCGACATCAATTGCGGTGACATCGTGGACGAGGGCGTGTCCATCGAGGCCAAGGGACGTGAAATATTCCAGGCAATTCTGGACTGTGCATCAGGCAAGCCCAGCAAGTCTGAACAGCACGGCTATGGACAGCAGGAATTCGTACCCTGGCAAGTCGGTGCGGTGATGTAACTCGGGCTGCCACGGCGTTGGCAGCCCGCTCTTTTTCTTTTTCGATCTGGAATTTTCATGGCACATGTTTTTCAAGCTGAAGACCTTGAGCGCAAGGTGGCGAGTCTGTTTGTCGCGGCTGGCAGTTTGCCTGCCGAAGCCCAGCAAGTGGCAGCCAATTTGGTACTGGCCAATTTGAGCGGACATGATTCGCACGGCATCGGCATGGCGCCGCGTTATGTGGACGCCATTCTCGAAGGCGGGCTCATTCCCAACACGAAAGTGGCGACCAAGGTGGATGCGGGCATGTTGCTGGGGCTGGACGGTCAACGTGGCTTTGGTCAGATCGTGGGCGCTCAAGCGATGGAGGCCGCCTTTGCCAAGGTCGAGCAGCACGGTGCATGCATCTTCTCGCTGGCGCGCGCGCACCACCTGGGTCGGATTGGCCACTTTGCCGAGATGGCGGTGGCCCGGGGCTGGATCTCACTGCACTTTGTCAATGTGCTCTCCCGACCAGTGGTGGCGCCCTGGCAGGGCGGCGATGGACGTTTTGGCACCAACCCCTGTTGTATCGGCATTCCCGTGGGGGTGGGCGACGCGCAGCGCGAGCCCATCATCCTGGACTTTGCCACCAGCCGGGTGGCGCAAGGCAAGATGCGTGTGGCCTATAACGAGGGCAAGCAAGTGCCGCCCGGGACGCTGATCGACGAAACTGGGCAACCCACGACCAACCCCGGCGTGGTGGTGGTGCCGCAAAGCAACGGCGGCTACGGTGCCTTGATGACCTTTGGCGAACACAAGGGCTTTGGCATGGCGGTGGCCTGTGAGCTGCTGGGCGGTGCACTGAGTGGTGGGGGTACCTGGCATCGAGAGGCCGACAACCGCCGGGCCGTGCTCAACGGCATGCTCACCATCGTGATCGACCCCAAGGCCCTGGGCACGCAGGCCTCGTTTGCTGAGGAAACCCTGGCCTTCATTGATTGGATACGCAAGAGCCCGGCTGCCCCCGGTTCCGAGGGCGTGTTGCTGGCCGGCGAACCCGAGCGTGCTGCCCGGGCACAGCGTCGTCGCGAGGGTGTGCGTGTAGACGATGCCACCTGGCAAGAAATTGTGACGGTTGGCGGCAAAGTTGGGGTGAGCGTATGAGCGGGGGGCTGAATCGGGCCTCGCTCGCGGATTTGCCTGTCGCCGTTCGCCGTCCGCCGGCCCGTTCGGCGCGGGCGCCAGGGGTGGTGCACCTTGGGCTGGGCGCGTTTCATCGGGCGCACCAGGCTGTGGTGTATGACGCGCTGGCGGCGCAGGGGGATGACCGATGGGGTGTCTTCGGGGTGGCCATGCGCTCACCTGATCTGGTGGGCGCCTTGCGCGCTCAGGACCACTACTACGCGGTTGAAATTGCCAGTCGAGCCGAATCCTGGTGGCAGGTGATTGGCGCCTTGCGTGACACGGCGGTGGCTGCGACCGAACCGCAGCGCGTGGTGGAGGCCATGGCCGCACCGTCCACCCGCTGGATCACGCTCACTGTGACAGAGAAAGCCTACAACCCGGCGCTGGCACAGTTCATCGTGCAAGGTTTGCAAGCGCGCCACGCGCGCGGTCTGCCTGGCGTGACGGTGGCTTCATGCGACAACCTGTCCTCCAATGGCGATCAGTTGCGCGCCCTGTGTCTGGCGGCTGCACGAGCCATCGACCCTGCACTCGCGAGTTGGGTGGACCAGCAATGCCGTTTTCCCAACAGCATGGTGGACCGCATCGTGCCGCAAAGTGACGCCCGTGTGCGGACGGCGGCATTGCAGGCCTTGGGGGTGGAAGATCTTGCGCCGCTGAGCACGGAAGGGTTCTGGGAATGGGCTATCGAGCGCAGCCAACTCGAGCCGGCGGACGCTGACGCGCTGTCACGCGTGGGCGTGATGGTGGTCGACGATGTGAAGGCCTTTGAGGAGGCCAAACTGCGCATGCTCAACGGCGTGCACTCGGCCATTGCATGTATCGGGGCCGTGGTACCGCAAAACACCGTGCGAGAAACCGTCAGCTTGCCTTGGGTGCGTGAATTTGTCCGGGGCTTTCTGGATGAAGTGGCGCCGGTGGTGCGTCGCCCCAACACCGAGGCCTACCGGGACGCCTTGCTCACACGGTTTGTCAATCCCGCCCTGCATCACCGCTGTCATCAGATTGCCCAGGATGGTTCGGTCAAGATCACCCAGCGCTGGGTGCCCGCTACGCTCGAGCTGCAAGCCCTGGGCAAGCCCACGCCCTATCTCATCATGGCGACGGCTTGCTGGCTGCGTTACTGGCTTGCCCGGGACGAGCAAGGCCAGGCCTACGATTTCAATGACCCCTACACCCAGCCGTTACAGGCCTTGGTGGCAGCGGCGCGCGATGACAACGATTTGTTGGACCGGTTGCTGCACTTCGAACCGATCTGGGGCACCGAGCTGCCCAGTACCCCGGGGTGGCTGGCTGCGGTCCAGCATGATTTTGCCAACATCCAGTCGCAGGGTATTCAAGCCGCGGTGTCCAGGTTGTCAGCATGAAGAGTACGCGCGCGAGTGGGCGAAGGGAACTTGCGCGCGCGGTGACGGCGTCACTCAGAAAAACAAAGGCAGGCTTGCGTCCAGGTGTTCCATCGGCGACTTCTTGAAGCCCGAGCGGGCAAAGCGGTGCAGACGCCCTAGCGTGAAGCTCACCAGGGCGGAGGCGCGGACTTGCGCCTCCACGGTCGGTGTGGACGAAAGTTTGACTGCTTCCGACTCCCGCAGCACCTGACGCAGGCTCAGTTCGATACGGTCGAAAAACTGGTTCATGCGCTGGTGCAGACGCTCGTTTTCAAACACCAGGGCGTCGCCCACCATCACGCGGGTCATGCCCGGGTTCTTGTCGGCAAATTGCAAAAGCATCGACACCATGCGGGCCGCTTTCTGCTCGCCGGGTTCTTCGCGCTCGGCGATCTGGTTGACCAGGGTGAACACGCTGTGCTCGATGAAGTCGATCAGGCCCTCGAACATCTGCGCCTTGCTGGCGAAGTGCCGGTACAGCGCAGCCTCGCTCACCTGCAGTTTGGCAGCCAGGGCCGCCGTGGTGATGCGTTCGGCACCCGGTTGCTCGAGCATGACGGCCAGGGTTTGCAGGATCTGCACACGACGCTCGCCCGGCTTGGGACGTTTGCGCGTGGGGGTCGGGGCGTCTGTTTCGGGGGCGGGGGTGGGGTCGTGTTCTGCCATGGCTGCCTCGTGGGGTGGTCGGCTCAGTGGGAACGGATCATGGTGCCGAAGGCCTGATCGGTCAGAATTTCCAGCAACATGGCGTGTGGGACGCGGCCATCGATGATGTGCACAGAATTCACACCGCTCTTGGCCGCATCAAGCGCGCCGCTGATCTTGGGCAGCATGCCGCCGCTGATGGTGCCGTCTTCAAAGAGGGCATCGATCTGGCGTGCGCTCAGATCGGTCAGCAAGTTGCCGGCCTTGTCGAGCACGCCTGGCGTGTTGGTCAAGAGCACCAGCTTCTCGGCCTTGAGGACGGTGGCGAGCTTGGCGGCCACCACATCGGCGTTGATGTTGTAGCTCTCGTTGTTTTCCCCGAAACCGATCGGGCTGATGACGGGGATGAAGGCGTCGTCCTGCAAGGCCTTGACCACGCTGGGGTCGATGCCGACGATGTCACCCACCTGGCCAACGTCATACTCCTTGCTGGGGTCTTTGTTGTCGACCATTTTGAGTTTGCGTGCGTGAATCATCCCGCCGTCTCGGCCCGTCAGGCCCACGGCCTTGCCGCCGGCTTGGTTGATCAGGCCCACGATGTCTTGTTGCACTTCACCACCCAACACCCACTCCACCACTTCCATGGTCTCGGCGTCGGTCACGCGCATGCCTTGGATGAACTCGCCTTTCTTGCCCAAGCGGTTCAGCGCAGTTTCGATTTGCGGGCCGCCGCCATGCACCACCACCGGGTTCATGCCCACCAGTTTGAGCAGCACCACGTCCTCAGCAAAGTCGGCCTGCAGGGCCGGATCGGTCATGGCATTACCCCCGTACTTGATCACCAGCGTCTTGCCGTGGAACTTGCGGATGTAGGGCAACGCCTGCGCCAGGATCTCGGCCTTGTCGCGCGGGGCAATGGAGGGGATATCGGTCATGGTCGGGAGAAGCGAGGGTTCACTTAGGGCAGATTGTGCCCCAACTTCAGCCTCCGCTCAGGACCGAGTCCCAACCCGGGGCCGCAGCATCCTTGGCCGCCAACAGCGGCGCGCTCAACCCCGTCTCGGCCAGCGGCCAGTCAATGGCGAGTTGCGGATCGTCCCAGCGCAGGCTGCGCTCATGGGTCGGGTACCAGTAGTCGGTGGTTTTGTATAAGAACTCGGCGCTGTCGCTCAGCACCAGGAATCCGTGCGCCAAGCCAGGGGGTATCCACAGCTGTCGCTTGTTCTCGCCCGAGAGCCGAACCCCCGCCCAGCGCCCGAAGCTGGGCGAATCGCGCCGTAGATCCACCGCCACATCAAACACCTCGCCCTGGGTCACCCGCACCAGCTTGCCCTGCGCATGTTCCATCTGGTAATGCAAACCGCGCAACACCCCACGCGCTGAGCGACTGTGGTTGTCCTGCACGAACGGCAGGCTCACCCCGGTGCAGTGCTCAAAGTCGCGGGCATTGAAACTCTCGAAGAAAAATCCGCGGGCATCGCCAAACACCTGTGGATCCAGGATCAGCACGCCTTCGATCGCGGTGGGGGTGACGGTGTAGGCCATGGGGTGTTGAAGTTCGTCGAGTCGCTGGAATCAGATCAATTGGAATCTGACCCCAATTAATGATCTTGGCTGATCAGTGTTTGAGAAGTTGTAGCAGGTATTGCCCATAGGCATTCTTGGCCAGGGGGTGGGCGAGTCGTTCAATTTGAGCGGCGTCGATCCAGCCCTGGTGGAAGGCAATTTCTTCGGGGCAGGCCACCATCAGGCCCTGGCGCTTTTGCAAGGTGGCGATGAAACTCGCGGCTTCCTGCAGGCTGTCGTGGGTGCCGGTATCGAGCCAGGCGTAGCCGCGGCCCATGATCTCCACTTGCAATTGCTGCTGCTCAAGGTAGCAGCGGTTGACATCGGTGATTTCGAGTTCACCGCGCGCCGAGGGCTGGATGTCGGCGGCGATGTCACAGACCTGGGTGTCATAGAAGTACAGTCCTGTGACGGCGTAGTTGGACTTGGGGGTTTTGGGCTTTTCCTCGATGCTGACCGCGCGCTGTTGTCCATCAAACTCCACCACGCCATAGCGCTCGGGGTCGTGCACATGGTAGGCAAACACGGTGGCGCCCTCCATGCGGGATTGCGCACTGGCCAGTTGTTTGACCAGGTCGTGTCCGTAAAAGATGTTGTCGCCCAGCACCAGGGCACTGGGGTGAGGGCCGACAAACTCACGGCCGATGATGAAGGCCTGCGCCAGTCCATCCGGACTCGGTTGCACCGCATACTCGATCTGCATGCCCCAGTTGGAACCATCGCCGAGCAACTCCTGAAAGCGTGGCGTGTCTTGCGGGGTGGAGATGATCAGCACTTCGCGAATACCGCTCAGCATCAGGGTGGTGAGCGGGTAGTAAATCATCGGTTTGTCGTACACCGGCAGCAGTTGCTTGGACACGGCCTGGGTCACCGGATACAGGCGAGTGCCCGAGCCGCCGGCGAGGATGATGCCTTTGCGGGTGGTTGAGGGGGTCATGCAGCAAGGCTCCTGAGTTCATCGAGCGTGTGTCGAACGCCATCCTGCCAGTCGGGCAAGGTGACGTCAAAGGTCTGCTCAAAATGCGACACATCCAGCCGTGAATTCAACGGCCGTTGTGCGGGGGTGGGATAGTCAGCGGTGGTGATGGGGGACACCTGCATGGGCCCAGCCTTAAGCGTCCAGCCCCTGGCCAGAGCCTCGCGCAAGACCCACCGCGCGTAGTCACACCAGTTGGTGTCACCGCGCGGGGCCAGGTGGTACAGACCCCAAGCCGGGGTGGCGTGTGGGGCTGCCTCGCGTTGCAGGCAGGTGTGCCAGGCATGCCAGCCCATCTGCGCCAGCAGGCTGGCCGGGGTGGGCACACCCACCTGATCGGCCACCACGCGCAGCGCGTCTCGCTCGGCGGCCAGTCGCAGCATGGTCTTGAGGAAGTTGCCCCCGTGAGACCCCATCACCCAGCTGGTGCGCAAGATCAGATGACGCGCCAAGTGCTCGCGAATGCCGGTTTCGCCCTGGGCTTTGGTCTTTCCGTACACGGAAAGCGGTTGAACCGGGTCGAGCTCTCGGTGGGGGTGTTCCCCGGTGCCGGCGAAGACGTAATCGGTGGAATAGTGAATCAGTGAGGCGCCCACGACTTGGGCGGCCTGGGCCAGCGTGGTGGGCAACGCTGCATTGAGTGCGTGCGCCAGGTCGGGTTCGGACTCGGCCTTGTCGACCGCCGTGTAGGCCGCGGCGTTCACGATCAATTGGGGTCGTTGACGCAACACCCAGTTGCTCACGGCGTCTTGATCGGCAAGATCCAGTGCCTGCCTGGTGGGTGCTTGCACGTGAACCTGAGCGCCATCGTGCTGCAGCAAGCGCTGCCATGCCGTCCCCACCTGACCACTGCCACCCAGCAGCAGGAGGTTCAGGGCTTGACTGCGCTTAGCCATACTGGGTCGCCACCCACTGGCGGTAGTGCCCGCTGGTGACATCGTCCACCCATTGGGCATTGGCCAGGTACCAGTCGATGGTTTTGGTGATGCCCGATTCAAACGTCTCGAGCGGTCTCCA
>JACCDO010469120.1_pt1 | contig 31193 bp, 29 predicted proteins | sample 7446101 | NCBI WGS metagenome assembly JACCDO01 (sample SAMN15323440, study PRJNA562643) | freshwater metagenome | isolation source: river surface water | place: USA:Blue River Watershed | collected 2017-08-16
ACTTCATGACATCGGTGTGGGGCTCACGCGATCAGCTGGCCGAGCTCGTCGCGCTCGCGCAGCAGCACGATCTGCATTCCGAGGTCGAGATCATCGGACTCGACCAGGCGCAGAGCGCGCATGACCGCCTCCATGAGGGCAAGGTGAACGGTCGCTTCGTGCTCGTTCCCGGGGCGACCGCATGAGCGCGAACCTCAATATCGACATTACGGACCCGGCGACCTACGCGAACGGGATCCCGCATGAGGTCTTCGCCGAGATGCGTCGCACCGAGCCGGTGGCGCTGCGCATGTACGAAGGTCGCCCCTACTGGGCGGTGACCACGTATGCGGATGTCACCGAGGTCACCCGCGATCCCTTCACCTACTCCAGTGCACGCGGCATGACGAACCTGCCGGATCTCACCGAGGAGCAGATGACCGCCCGGCGCTCCATCATCGACACCGATGCCCCCGAGCACGTGCGACTGCGCAAGCTCGGCATTCCCGCCTTCACCGGTCGCAAGGTCAAGGGCTACGAGGAAGTCACGCGCGATATCGCTGCCCAGTTGCTACGCGACGCCCGCGAGGCCGGCAGTGTCGATATCGTGCAGGCGATCTCCGCTCCCCTGCCCATTCGGGTCATCGTGAACATTCTCGGCGTGCCCGAGGAGGACACCGACTATCTCGTGCAGCTCTCCGACGAGCTCATCGACTCCAGCGGTGTCGCACCAGATGCCTATGGCAACACCACGCCGCTCGAACTGCTGCCCTTTAGCTCTCCTGCATCGCATGCACTCTTCGAATACGGCCGCGGCATGCGCGAGGAGCGCACTAAGAACCCGAAGGACGATCTCGTCACCACTCTCGTCGAAGCGGAAGACGACGGCGATCCCCTCAGTGACTTTGACTTCACGAACATGTTCCACGTGCTCGTCTTCGCCGGAAACGAGACCACGCGAACGGCCATCAGTAATGGCATTGACGCCTTCATTCATCATCCTGATCAGCTCGAACTGCTCTACGAACGTCCCGAGCTCGTGGATAACGCAGTGGAGGAGATCATTCGCTGGGCAACACCTGTGATGTACATGCGTCGCACCGCAACCAAGGACACCCTGCTGCACGGCGTTCCGATCAAGGAGAACGACAAGGTCGTCATGTGGTACGCCTCAGCGAACTTCGATGACACCGAATTCATGAATCCGCTGAGCTTCGACATCACCCGCGACATCAGGCCGCCACAGGTCTCCTTCGGCGCGAAGGGACCGCACCACTGCCTCGGAGCCCCACTGGCTCGAATTGAGATCAAGATCTTGCTCGAGGAGATGATCAAGCAGGGCATCCACTTCGAGGCCAATGGAGATGTCATCCGCACGAGATCGAACTTCGTGAACGGCATCGCGAGCCTTCCGGCTCGCGTTTTGTAGTTCGAGAACTCGCGAGCCTTCCGGCTCGCGTTTTGTAGTTCGAGAACTCGCGAGCCCGCCGTCTCTCGTTCAGTGGTTCGTGAACTAATCCTTCAGGCGGAATCGCTGCAGCTTGCCCGTTGCGGTGCGAGGCAATTCAGTGACGAACTCGATCGCACGCGGGTACTTGTACGGCGCAATGGTGGCCTTCACGTGATCCTGTAGCTCCTTGACGAGGGCATCGTTCGCCTCCGTGCCCGCGGCCACGACCACGAACGCCTTCACGATCAGTCCGCGATCCGCGTCGGGAGCGCCGACCACGGCTGTCTCGGCAACCGCCGGGTGCAGCATGAGAGCGTTCTCGACCTCGGGAGCGGCGATGTTGTAGCCGCTGGACACGATCATGTCGTCTGAGCGCGAGACGTAATGGAAGTGACCTGCCTCGTCGATAACGAAGATGTCGCCGGTGATATTCCAGCCGCCCTGTACGTAGACGCCTTGGCGCTTGTCAGCCAGGTACCGGCACCCGAGCGGGCCCCTCACCGCAAGGCGGCCCGGAGTGCCATTCGGCAACGGCTTCAGATTCTCGTCGACCACCTGGGCGATGAATCCCGGCACGGGCTTGCCCGTCGCACCCGGCACCATGTCGTCGACCCGCGCGGAGATGAAGATGTGCAGCATCTCGGTAGCGCCGATGCCGTCGATGAGTTCCAGGCCCGTGGCGTCGCGCCAGGCATGCCAGGTGGCTTCAGGAAGGTGCTCCCCTGCGGAGACGCAACGCCGGAGCGAGGGCAGACCCCCTTCGGGCAGATTCGCGAGCATCGCTCGGTACGCGGTGGGCGCAGTGAACAGGCAGGTAATGCCGTGACGCGGAATCTCCTCGAGAAGCACCGGCGGCGAGGCGGCTTCTAGTAGGACTGTGGACGCACCTGCGCGAAGCGGGAAGATCACCAGCCCGCCGAGGCCGAAGGTGAAGGCGATGGGCGGTGATCCCGCAAAGACATCGTCCGGCGTTGGCTCGATCACATTCGCGGAATACGTGTCGGAGATCAGCAGGATGTCGCGATGAAAGTGCATGGTCGACTTCGGCCCGCCCGTTGTGCCCGAGGTGAACGCCAGTAAGGCGACATCCTCGGCATGGGTATCGCAGGCGTGGTTGATGGGCAGCGCCCTCGCGCAGAGCACGGTGAGGTCTGTCTCGGAGTCACCACCGTAGGCAATCGTGGTGCCTTGGAAACCACTGACGGCATTCCATTCCTCGAGATAACGGTGATCAACAATGGCGAATTGCACTTTCGCGATGTCGACGATCTTCTCGAGCTCACCGGCGCGCAGCATGGGCATCGTGGTGACGACGACACCGCCTACGCGAAGAACGGCCAGCCAGGCAATGGCGAGCCAGGGGTTGTTCGGACCGCGCAGCAGCACGCGATTACCCGGCTGCACCCCGGCATCGGTCAGGACATTCGCGCATCGCGAGACGAGGTCGAGAACCTCGCCGTAATTCCAGGAGATCCCTGTGCCGGCTATGGCCGGGCGTTCGGTGCCGTGACGGGCGATAGTGGCCTCGAGCAGTTCAACTGACGCGTTAAGCCGCTCGGGGTAGTCGAAGGCCTCGAGACCGATCAGCTCAGGCCATTCAGCTGCGGGAGGCAAGTGATCGGCAGCGAAGGTATCGACGTGACCGCTGTTCATGCTTCCTCCCGCCACCATGGACTCTCTCAGGCTGTTTTCAGGAATGGAAAGGGGGATGGACCATCTGGCCCATCCCCCTTTCGCGGACTAGCTGACGAAGTTGTGAACTGCGTCGTAGTTCTCCTTGTCCTTGCGCACAGCGCCGACGATGAGGCCGACGATGAACACCGCGAACGTGAGGAGGACGAGGATCCAGCCGGTCGTGTTCATCTCCCACGGTCCGCCCTCGCCCGAGGCAGTGCCCGAGAAGAGGTTGAAGCGGCTCATGAGCATGTACTCGCCGATGACCAGACCGATGATCGACAGGATCGGTGCGATCAGCGTGTTCCACACGCGGGTGTCTTCCTTCGTGCGACGGAAGTACACGATGACCGCGAGGCTGACCAGGATCTCAGTGAGAACGATGGCGATAACAGCCACCGCGCCGAACCAGTAGAAGATCTGGTAGATCGGATCCCAGGCGAAGATGATGGCGAGGATCACCAGGATCACCGCAAGGATCGAGACCACCGTGGTGGCGGCCATCGGCGACTGGCGGCTGTTGACTCTGTCGAGCTTCTTCGACAGCACGCCGGCGCGGCCCATCGAGAACAGGTAGCGCGAGGCGCTGTTCTGGAAGGCAAGCATCGCGGCGAACAGCGAGGTCAGCACGATAATCGAGAACAGCTCGGTGAGCCAGGAGCCGACGTAGCTCGTCGAGAGGCTGAAGAGCACTGCCGACGGATCCGCCAGCGGCACGCCGTCAATTGCCGTGACCTCGAAGACCTTGTCGGAGACACCCTCCGCACCAAGACCGCTGATCAGGGCCAGGCCCACGATGCCGAAGAGCACCGTGATGAACACGACCGAGATGTAGGTGGCCTTCGGAACGGTGCGCTTGGGATCCTTGGACTCCTCGCCGTAGATCGCCGTGGCCTCGAAGCCGATGAAGGAGGCAAGTGCGAACGCGAAGGCGATGCCTGCGCCACCAGTGAGACCGCCCTCGAAGATCGCGGACGGGCTGAACGAGGCGCCGAAGTCAACACCGTTCTCGCCGCCCTTGAACAGGATCGAGAAGGCGAGAACGAGAAGGGCGATGATTTCAATGGTGAGGAAAACGCCGAGAACCTTGGCGCCGATATCGACCGACATAGCCGAGAGCACCCACACGATGACGATCAGGATGATGGCGTAGATCCACCAGTCGATGTCGAAGCTGAACTTCGCCTGCATGTAGAAGTCCAACTGCCCGGCGAGGAAGCCGAGAACACCCCACTGCACGGTGAGGTAGGCGAGGGTAGACACGAACGCCGAGCCGACACCGGGCACGATGCCCAGGCCGCGACCGACGTAGGCGAAGAAGGCGCCCGTATTGGTCACGTAGTGCGACATGGTCGCGTAGCCCACGGAGAAGAGCAGCAGCACGATGCCGACAGCGACGTACATGCCGGCTGCGCCCGCGCCGTCGCCGATACCGATGGCGACCGGGAATGCACCGGTCATGCCGGCGACCGGTGCCGCGGCGGCAACGACGAAGAAGATGATGCCGAAGAGGCCGAGGGTGCCCTTCTTCAGCGAGGTCGACTTGGTTTCCGGATCACCGGCTCCAAGCTTCTGATCTGAGTGCGGGAGATTTTCCCGTTGCGACATGTCTCCTCCAGAGGGACGGGGTCGTGCTTGTACGGAACCGAACGACGTACGAATACTTGATCAAACACACACCGGGTGCAAGCACTTTCGCCAAATGGCGCGGTAACGATTCCGCGGCTTCCTGGGGGTTATGCGTCGTAGAGTCCGGCCTTCCCTATGCGCTCCAGGGCCACCTCGGCACTCCAGGGCAGCATGGTCGAGCCCAGACGGGAGTCTCGGTACATGCGTTCCAGCGGCATGTGCTTGAGCATCGACTGACCACCGCAGACGCGCACAGCCAGGGCAGCCACTGCGTTGGCGTGCTCCATGACCGTGTAGACAGCTGCCCAGGCAGTGACCATCTGCTCCTCGATTGGGTCGAGGGTGGCCGAGTCGACCACGCTGTAGAGCATCGCCCGAGACTGCTCGTACTTGATGTTCATCTCGGCCCATCCGTACTGCTTGATGGGGTTGTCGCGGCGACCAGTGCCCTTGGCTGCGCCTGCCACTTCACCGCGGAGGTAACTACGGGTGAAGTCGAGGATGCCCTTGGTGAGGCCGAGGTACGACGGCGCCAGTGACATGAAGAGGTACGGGTAGCGCTTGGCCGCCTGGTCATACATTCCGCCGGGCAGGATCTCGTCATCCGCCGGAACAAAGACATCCTTCAGCAGAAGGGTGCGAGAGACCGTGCCGCGCATGCCCAGGGGATCCCAGTCGTCAACAATCTCGACGCCCTCGGCATTCGATCGGACCGAGAGCAGGCGAAGGAACTCCTCTCCCTCCACCTGGCAGGTGACGTTGTAGCGATCAGCTGCGCCAGAGAGCGAGGCGAAGATTTTGCGACCGGTGACGAGATAGCCTCCCTCGACCGGAGTGGCTCGGGTCATGATGCCGGCGAGTGCGCCGGGATTCAGGCCCTCACTGAACGGCTGCGAGTGGATCTCTCCGTCTTCGACGACACCGCGGAACATCTCGGCGCGACGACGCTCGTGGGTCTCACGCTCCTCTGGGCTCATGTCGAGCAGGTCAGCCACCTGGCCAGCCCACAGCATGGTTGCGTTGTGCATGTTGAAGGTCAGGCCGGTCGAGCCGCAGTGGCGACCGATCTCCTCAGAGACGCGCATGTAGTCGGCGTAACTCGCACCCATGCCGCCGTACTCCTTCGGCACGCACAGGGCGAGGAATCCGCGCTCGCGCAGGTCATTGAAGTTGCCCCACGGGAACTCGGCATTGAGATCGGTGTGCACAGCACGTGCCTCGAACGCCGGGCCGAGTTCGCGGATGACTGCCACCATCTCGTCGCGCGACATGGTGGCGTTGGGGGTGCCGACGGGGCCGGACTTGCCGCCGGTCGAGCCAGTGGCAATGGAGGAACCTTCGTGAGCAGCAACAGCATTCGCAGGAGTCATAGGCCTGAGAATAGGCAACGAAAATCAAATGTCAACACTGTTGACTAAATTGATATCCGGCCCTAGTTTTCGAGGATGCCCATGACAGTGATCGACGTCGACGAGACACCTACCTCCTGGCGCGAGGCGGGCGAAGGCCCACGGGTCGCCGTGCTCCTGCACGGTCTCGGCGGCTCCCGCATCGCGTGGGGCCCGAACCTGCCCGTGCTCGCCGAGGCTGAGCGCGTAGTGGCGTGGGATGCCCCGGGATACGGCGAGTCGGCGCCTGTCGAGGAAGCGAGCTTCGCCGGCTACGCCGAACGCGCTGCAGCACTTGTACGTCGCGTCTCGCCCGGTGCTCCGGTCGACCTGGTGGGCACCTCCTTCGGCGGCATGATCGCCCAGTACATGACGCATGCCCACCCCGAACTGGTCCGCTCTCTCACCCTCATCTGCACCAGCCCCGCTTTCGGTCTCGATGGCACCGATCCCGACGAGTGGCGCAATAACCGACTCAAGGGCCTGGAAACCTTTGGCACCGTGGCCGCCGCAGCACCGGTGATCCTGAGCTCACTCGCTGGTGAGAATGCCCAGCACGTGGTGCCCGAGGCCTGCGAGGCCATGGCTCGGATTCCCATGGAGGGAATGCTCACGAGCCTCTCCATCCTGCCCTCGCATGACTCCCGGTCGATCCTGCCTGAGATCGCCGTGCCCACCTTGGTCGTAATCGGCGAGGATGACGACGAAACCCCGCCTTCCTACTCGAAGGCCATCGTCGATCTGATGCCCAATGCCACACTTGTCACGATCCCCGGCGCCGGGCACCTGCTCAACCTCGAGGCACCAGACGCCGTGAATCGCGCCATCCTTCATCACTGGGAGACCACATGACCGTCCGACCGCCCGTCGCCGAATGGCGCTGGATTGAGTCTTTCGCTGCGCAGTTCAAGGTAAACGGCGTCGTTCCCGGCATGGAGTGCATCGTGCTCTCCGAGTCTGCAAGTCGCCCCGACCTCGTGGAGACCTCACTTCTGGCCCTCGAATCCCTGGGTGCCAAGCCATTCGAGGTCGTGATGCGCACACCTGCCAACCCGGGCCCAGTAGCGATTCGGTCGACGGGCACAACACTTGCGCTCAATGGCCTGCAGGGTGCGATTGGCTCCCTCTCCTCGGTGCCTTTCGTCGTCGACTGCACTGTCGAGGGAATGCTTCACGCGAAGGAGCTCGGACCGATCCTCTCGTCGGGCACCAGCATCCTGATGGTGAGCCTTGAGCACCCCGAGGTCTACGAGCGCATGCGTCATGATCCCGTGATGGCCGAGCGCGTCACGGCCGCGCATGAGGTGATGAAGAGGTCGAAGACCATGCGGGCGACAAGTGAGTTCGGCACCGATCTGACCGTCGAACTCGCGGGCGCATTCACGGCAGGCTCCACCGGAGTCATCTCCGGCCCAGGATCAATCGCGCACTGGCCAGGTGGCCTCGTACTGGCGTTCCCTGCCAAGGGCACCGTGAATGGCACGGTCGTGCTCGCTCCCGGCGACATCAACCTGACCTTCAAGCACTACATCACCGAACCGATCACGATGCGCATCGAGAACGACTACGTCGTCGACATCAAGGGCAATGGCTATCAAGCTGAGCTCATGAGGTCCTACCTCGAGGCCTTCGACGCCGACGCATACGCGACAAGCCATGTCGGCTTCGGCATGAACACAGGCGCCCGCTGGGACTTCCTAGAGCTCTACGACCGTTCTGACATCAACGGCACCGAGGCCCGCGCCTTCGCGGGCAATTTCCTGTTCAGCACCGGGGCCAATGAGAACGCCGATCGCTTCACCGCCGGACACTTCGACCTGCCCATGCGTAACCACAGCGTGTGGCTCGACGATCACCAGGTGGTCGACCGGGGAACTCTGGTCGGAATTGCTGCCGGAGAGGAGAACTGACGTGGCTGACCAGATCGACGTGATCTTCCCCGATCTGCTCGGGCTCACTCACGGCAAAACCGTCCCGACTCATCGAGTCGATCATCCGACGCACTATGCGATCACCGTGATGGTGCAGGGCCTCGATCTTGAGTTTCTCGATACCCCGAGCTACTCCACGAGTGCCGGCTTCCCCGACATGGAAGCTCGTATCGACTCGTCCACGCTTCGCCCGTGGATCGGCGGCCGCCAGATCGCCTTGTCGAATCTCTACCGCACTAATGGCGACGAACTCCCCCTCGACGGTCGTCGCCAGCTTCGCATCATCTGCGATCAGTGGGCTCAGCGCGGTTACACGCCTATGTCAGGCTTCGAAATGGAGTTCTTCCTTCTCGAGAGCCTCAAGCCCCTGGTGAAAATGCCGGTGCCCGACCACCGCGTCTACGGCATCGGTGCAGGCGCTGACCCCAGCGGCACCTTGGAGGCCGTGGTGGAACTGGCTGAGATGGCGCGCTTGCAGGTTGAGGGAGTCAACGCCGAGTTCACGCCGAGCCAGGTCGAGGCCGCGCTTCACTACCAACCAGCTCTCGAGTCAGCTGACTGCGCGCTTCTCTTCCGCGAACTCGTACGACTCGCTGCGCGCGAGCGCGGTGTCGATGCGACCTTCATGGCACGCCCCTTTGCCGATGCGGTCGGCAATGGCATGCACGTCAATATGAGCCTCGCCAATGCGGCGGGCGAGAACATGTTCGCCAGCCTCGATGATCCCCTGGGGATCACCGACCTCGCGCGGCACTTCATCGCCGGGCTGCTCGCTCATCATGAGGCACTTGCCGCGTTCGCTGCACCGACCGTGAACTCGTACAAGCGCCTGACTCCCGGCATGCTCAGTGGCTACTGGGCCAACTGGGGACTCGATAACCGCATCGCCACGGTCCGCGTTCCGGGCCAGCGTGGAGCTACGACTCGAGTCGAGCATCGCATGGCCGACGGCAGCGCGACTCCTCACCTGCTCAGCGCAGCGCTCTTCGCCGCAGGCATGCACGGTGTCGACGAGAAGCTTGAGCTTCCCGCACCGCAGCTCGGCGATGCTGATGAGGCACCGAACACCGATCGCCACACCCCGCACTCACTCGCCGAGTCACTCGATGCACTCGAGGCAGATGACAAGCTGCAGTCGTATCTCGAGAATGATTTGGTCGAGGTGTACGTCGGGCTCAAGCGAGATGAGTGGAAGCGCTGGCAGTCTGCTGTTACCGACTGGGAGCAGGGCGAGTACGCCCGCGTGTACTAAGGGATCAGTTGCGCGATGAGCGCGTTGAGTCCAGTAGTGAATACATCCTCGCTACTCGGGTAGAGGTGCCCCACGAGTTCATGAATGGCGGGGTACTCATCGGCCGGAAGTGACCGATAGTCGCGCTTCCACATCTCGTACGTGGCTTTGCGCTCCTTGGCATTGCGCGACAGCGGAGCATCGAGAGCTGCCGACCCCACGGTGTACTCGATGAGCACGTGATAGGCCCGCGCCGCTGCATCTGGGTTCATACCCGCGCGGAGGAAGGCATCCAGCATGACCTCAGTAATCCGCAGCTCATTCGCATTGCGAGTCGGGCCGGCCGAGGTGATCACCAGGCCCACCTGGTTCTTGAGCAATGCCTTGCGAATGCCCGTGCACATGCGGCGCACGTCATCGGCCGGATCATCCGTGGTGGTGAAACCCTTGGTCGCCGGTGCCAGGGCCCTGTCGCCCACTGCCCGCATGAGGTCGTCCTTGTCGGCGAAGTGGCGATACACCGCTGTCGCATCGACTCCCAGTCGCTCTCCCAGTGCGCGCATGCTGACATCAGCGCTGCCGGACTCGGCAGCGAGCTCCAGGGCAGCCGCGCAGATCACCTCTCGGTTCAGGCGCTGGCGGGCGGGCTTTGCTGGCATCCCAGAAGGCTAATGCCGAGGAGGAAGCCGTGCCTCGTGGGCCCAAGTGGAATTTGGTTGTTTGGGCCCGAACGATCCTCGGAAAGTTGCTAGGCTCCCCCACTATGGCGAACTCTCAGGGCTTTCTACCCCCCTTCACCCCCGGCGGCGGCTCGGCATTGATCCCCGAGATGCCCTGGCACTACTCCGGCACCTTGATGACCGTCGAGTACCGCACCGACCCCGCCAATGTTCGCGCGATCCTTCCCCCCGAACTCGATCTCGCTCCCGAGGATCCCGGAGCGGTGGCATTCATCTGGGCCGACTGGCAGTCCTGCAGCAATGGCGGGGCTGAGCTCCTCGATCCCTCGCGCTCGCAGTACCTCGAGGCCTTCGTCGTGGTGCGTTGCTCGTACCAGGGAGTCACCTACAGCCGGTGCGTGCTGATCTGGGTCACCACTGACTTCGCCATCGGCCGAGGGTGGTTCCAGGGCTACCCGAAGAAGCTCGGCAGCGTGTACGTAACTCGCCCCTACAACCGCGGCAAGGCCGCACCGCGCATCGCTGAAGGTGGCACCTTCGGGGCGTCCCTTGCCGCTTACGATCACAGGCTCGCCAGCGCGAAGGTCACCCTGCGTGAGCCAGCGACGTCGAATGGATTCGTCAACGGTCACAAGATGCTGCATCACCGCGTGATGCCGTCGATGGTGCCCGGTGCTGGCTTGTCACTGAATCAGCTCGCCACCATGGGTGGTGTTGATCTCGATCTCGGCCAACCCTGGATTGGTGACGCCGAACTCACCTTGCATGACTCTCCTTGGGATCAACCCGCATCGCTGCTGCCCGTCGATGAGATCATCGCCGGCTACTACTGCGAGGTCGGAACAACCTTCCACGGTGGCACGCTGCTCGCCGACAACTCGGCCGCGATCTAGGCACTCGGGCTGATGCGGCCGAAGTTGGTCAGTGTTCTCACCGAGAACTGGACCATGACCGACCCCCGTGACATTCGCGGAATCGTGCGGATGGCCCAGGAGGCCGAGGATGCCGGCTTCGACATGATCATGATCAGCGATCACGTCCTGCTCGGCCCATCAGCCGGTGCGCAGGGTCGCATGGAGAATCCGCGCGATTACGCCATGCCCGGCAATCAGGATCCGGCCACCGAGTGGCCGTCATCGATCGTCATGCTCAGTGCCATAGCCGCAGCTACCAGTCGAATTCGGGTCGGCGGCATCGCTCTTATTGCCCCGCTTCGACATCCATTGGTTCTCGCCAAGGATCTCGCGACTTTGGATCTCCTTGCCGAGGGCCGGCTCGTCATTCAGCCGACCGTCAGCTGGCATAAGGATGAATATGACGCGCTCGGCGTTCCGTTCACCAAGCGGGGCAAGATCCTCGACGAGGATCTTGAGATTTGGAGTCGCGTGTGGGCGCAGTCACCCGCGTCCTTCCATGGTGAGTTCTTCGATTTCACCGACGTCTATGTCGATCCGAAGCCATGCACGCCCCAGGGCCCTGCGATGTGGTTCGGCGGCGAGAGCCTCACTGATCCGGTGCTGAATCGACTCGTGAAGTACGGCAGCGGCTACCACCCCCTGGGTCGGCCCAAGGCAGAGGATGTCGCCAAGCTACGAGCTGGCCTCGAGGCAGCTGGCCGCTCGATCGACGAGATCGAGATGGTGGGCGGAACACGCGTCGAGTTCCCTGACGCTCACTCGGTCGCTCCCCTGCCCGAGGCACTCGAGGGCATTCCTGCTCAGCTCGAGATGGGTTTCAGCACCTTCTGCATCAAGCCGTCGATCTTCATCGACGAGCGCGAGCGCCACGCTGACTTCTGCCGTGAGGTCGTGCGCCGAGTCGACGCACTCACTGCCTGAGCAGTCTCGCTAGGAGAACACCACCGTGCGATGCCCCGTGAGCATCACGCGATCGGCTCCGTACAGCTGCACGGCTCGCGCAAGAACGACTCGCTCGACATCGCGACCAATCTCGGCAAGATCCTCGGCATCCTGAGCATGCGTTACGCGGGCGACATCCTGCTCGATGATCGGACCCTCGTCGAGCTCTGCCGAGACGAAGTGCGCAGTCGCACCGATGATCTTCACGCCACGGGCGTAGGCCTGGTGATAGGGCCGCGCACCCTTGAAGCCCGGGAGGAAGGAGTGGTGGATGTTGATCGCCCGGCCCTCGAGCTCTGAGCAGAGCTCATCGGAGAGCACCTGCATGTAACGCGCGAGAACCACAGCATCGATGCGGTACTCGGTCATCAGTTCACGCAGACGCTGCTCCTGAGCCGGCTTTGTCTCAGGTGTCACCGGCAGGTGCACGAAGGGGATGCCGTGCGCTGCCGCGATTGGGGCGCAATCGGGGTGATTCGAGACGATCACGGGGATCTCGACGTGAAGTTCACCCTGCTGACGCCGATACAGAAGATCGACAAGGCAGTGATCCTGCTTCGACACCATGACGAGAATGCGACGCGGATCGCGAGCATTGCGCAAGGTGACGGTGGGCGACAGGTGTGACGTGGCGGCTTCGATAGCCTCGCGCACCCGGACGATGTCGTCGATCTCGGTCTCGAACCGCGTGCGATTGCAGAACAGGTTCTCGCTGGGCTCCGTGAACTGCGCTTGCTCGAGGATATTCGCGCCTATGCCGAGGAGCGCTCCCGTGATGGCGTGGGTGATGCCTGGGCCGTCGGGGCAGCGAAGGGTGAGGATGTAGTTCTGCATGGTCGTGGGAGCCGCCATTTCGTTCGTGACTGAGGAAGTGGGTGAGGACGAGCATAGGACGACTGACCGGGGCTCCCCCTGGAGGAGTTCGCGGCCCCGGTCAGTCGAGCAGTGGAGACTTAGCTGACTTCATGCTCCAGATCAGCCAGTGCATCTGCGCTCATGTGGTTACGGCGCGCAAGGAAGAGCACCAGGCCCACGATGAATGCCAGAATTGCAGTTGAGGCCAGGAGGAGCGCCTGCTCCTTCGACGTGCCGACCAGCAACTCGAAGTTGCTCACGATCAGGTAGAGCGAGTAGCCGAGCAGGATGATCGAGAGGATCGGCGAGATCATGCGCGACCAGACACTGGCCTCGGCGTTCTTGTTCTTCGCGAAGAAGACCAGCACCGCTATCGCAGTCAGGACGTAGAGAGAAACCAGAGCAACTACTGCGATGCCGCTGAACCAGAAGAAGATCACCGCGATGGGATCGGCGTTCGTGATGATCGCGATGACGATGACGATCAGCACCGTGGCGGTCTGCACGAAGGACGAGATGTACGGCGAGCCATTGGCGCGAGTACGGGCCATTCCCTTCGGCAAGATGCCATCGCGTCCGAGGGTGTACTGGTAACGGGCAATGCCGTTGTGGAAGGCAAGATTGCACGCGAACATCGAGGTGATGACGAACAGGCTCATCAGGAGGGGGGCCCACGATCCGAGGTACTGCTCACCGGCTGCGAAGACGTACTGAGCCGGATCGCCGCCCTCAAGGGTGGCAAGTGCGGCATCGACCGCATTGCCCGGTCCGTAGCCCACGATCAGCATCCAGCCGGTGAAGGCGAAGAAGAGCGTGATCATGCAAATGGAGATCACGGTCGCGCGACCGATGGTCTTCTTCGGATTGCGCGTCTCCTCTCCGTAGATGGCCGACGACTCAAAGCCGAACATCGAGGCGAAGGCGAAGATGAGGGCGACTGAAATTCCAGCGGCCGTGAGGTTGCCCAGGCTCCACACCTCGCCCGCAGCGAAGCCGTCACCGGCGCCGCCGGTGAAGAGGATGGCCAGGGAGAGAATGATCATTGTCGCCCACTCGAGGCCCATCAGTACGAGCAGTACCTTCGCCCCGATCTCAACACCGAGGTAACCAAAGACCTGGATGATCGCCATCAGGATCAGGGTGCACAGCCACCAAGGCAGCTCGATGCTCGTGTGCTGGGCGAGTGTCCCGCTCGCCACGACGCCGAAGAAGCCGTAGACCGCGAGCTGCACGGTGGTGTAGGCCCACCAGGCCAGACCCGCGGCACCGAGGCCCACCGGCAGTCCGAGTCCCTTGCCTACGAAGGCATAGAGCGCTCCGGCATTCGTCACCTGCCTCGACATCGCGATGTAGCCCGAGGCGAAGATCAGCAGGATGATGCCCACAAGCACGAAGGCCATCGGCGCACCGATGCCATTACCCAGCACCATCGCGGTCGGGATGGCTCCCGTGAGCCCGATCAGGGGGCTTGCTGCCGAGAGGACGAGAATCACCACGCCCAGCGTGCCGAGCGAATTCGCCTTGAGTCGATTTGCCTTTATTGGAGCGCCTTGCTCTGCCATGCGATCTCCTGTGCTGAGGGGGCCTAGAGCCGATTGGTCGGAGGATTCTCCATCTGGATAGTTCTGTCAAGCAGTTTCAGTGGAATTCAATGGGTAGCTCATAGATGTTGCGGATGAACTCCGTGTGGCGGTGCGTGACCGGCCCGCTGATGCGGTACTCCGGGAATCGCTCGACGAGTGCGCCGATTGCGCATTCAGCCTGTGCACGTGCGAGCAACTGACCGTGACATCCATGCTGTCCGGCACCGAAGGCCATCTGAAGCCGGGTGAGATCGGGACGCGTGTAGTCGAAGGTCTCTGGGTCGGGAAAGACCGTTTCGTCCATATTCGCCGAACCAATGAGCCCGAGCACGATGCCACCCGCAGGAAGCGTCTCGCCTGAGATGTCGATGTCCTCGAGTGCCACGCGAGTCACGAACTGCTCCGGAGTATCGATGCGCAGCATCTCCGAGATCATGTCGTTGCGGATCTCGGGACGCTCGCGGAATTTGCGGCGCATGTCCGGCATCTCGGCGAGAAGCTTTATTCCGTTCTGGATGAGGAATGAATTGTCCAGGTGGCCCACGGCATAGAAGAGCGTGACCGAAGCCATGATTTCCGCTTCACTCATGTCACCCGCTTCCTGCGCGGCAAGAAACGCATCGAGCAGGGAGTTTCCGGGATTTTTGCGCTTGAAGGCAACAAGATCCGTGATGTAGTCGACGTACCAGTTGAAGGCTTCCTGGGCGCCGATGATGTCGGCTTCCGTCGCTGCAGGCCGCAGGGCGCGCCCCATTTCGATGACCTTCTGCCGGCACTCCGCTGCCTCGTGCGTCCCTACTCCGAGGATGTAGGCCATCGTGCCGAATGTCGCCGAGAAGGAGATGTCCTGGCAGGCATCCAGTCCACCGGTGGCCTCGCCCTCGTCGAGCGCATTGTCAACGATGCGACGTGTCTCGACGATCCATTCCGCGATGCGATCCGGCGTGAACCACTTGGCACTGATGCGGCGAAGACGTCCGTGATCGGGTGAATCCATTCCGAGCACGGAGTCGTGGAAGATGTTGGCAACGCCGAAGTCCAGCTCTGCCGCGCTGAGTCGCTTATCACGAAGCAAAGCGAAGACATCCGCGTGCCGAGTCACTGCGTAGATGCCCATCGGGCTCTCGTAAAGCGGAGTCAGGTCGCGCGCGACCTTGTAATACGGGTAGGGGTTGTCCTGATACTGCCTGTCCGCAAACGGAAGCAGGTCCACGGAAATCGTCGACTGGCTCATATCTCTCCTATGACTTCACTCGAAGGCGCTGCGGATCGTAGACCGGGGTGCGCAACACCTCGGCTGTGCGGTCTCCCATCTGGGCGGCGACGGAGAGTGCGGTTCCCACAGGTGCTGCATCGCGATGGATACGTGCCATGGCGATGGTGGCACCGTCCAATGTCGGTGACGGAACAGCCATCGTGACCATCCCGACCTCGCGGCTATCAACGACGATGGGTGCTCCCTCGAGGCCGTCAGGATCGCCATCGACTCGAATCGTGACGACACGACCCTCTGCTGACTCCTTGGCCGCTTGCAGTGCCTCGCGACCGATGAACGACTCCTTATTGAAATCGATCGACCAACCGAGTCGGCACTCGAACGGGGTCAGTGTGTGGTCGTACTCGACCTCTGCCATCACCATGCCCGCCTCGATGCGGCACATCATTAGCGCGGCCGCGCCGCAACCTGCACCCCCAAGAGAAGCGGCCGCCCCGCTGACCGCGGCGAAGAGGCGCTTGGCGTCGTCGACCTTCGCCACGACCTCGTACCCGAGCTCAGCGGTGAATCCGATGCGATTGATCTGCACCTCGATTCCGGCGAGCATGACGCCTTGCAGGAAGGTGTAGTACGGGAAGGCCTCGTTCGAGAGATCGGAATCGGTCAGGGATTGCAGAGTCTTTCTGCTATTTGGCCCCTGCACGGAAAGCACGCAGAATTCCTCGCGGCGCTCGCGCAGTTCGGTTCCCGCAGGGAGCTCGGCGCGAATGACGTCCGCCACCGCTGGGTTGCCCCCCACGATCAGCACGTGATCGTCGCCGTAGACCGATACGGTCGGATCGTCGACCATGTGCCCCTGTTCGTCGACGATCACGCCGTAGCAGATCTCGCCCGCGGTCATCGTGGAGATGTCGCGGCTGTGTACACGATTGGCTACCTTGCGGGCTGCTGGCCCGGTGATGTCCCACCTATAGAGCATCGAGTACTCGAGGAGTCCGACACCATTGCGAAATGCCGTGTATTCCGATTCCGGATCGGTGACCCACAGGGGTACTGCGTAGCCCATGACGTCGATCCACTCGGTCTCGAGATCCGCCGGGTAAGCGAAGTCGAAGGGCGTGCGCATCAATCCGGCCGGTCGGGACACTCATGCCTCCAAGAACTATCCATTTGACTAGTTGTTGGAGCGTATGGGCCAGGTCAGGAGTTGTCCAGCAATTTCACCAGGATCAGTCGACGGGCTGCGCGGCCTTGATCATCTCGCGAAGCTTCGCAATGGCCGCTTTGGTCGTACGAGGTTCGTTCAGGGCAAGCCCCTGGAAGATCAGGCCGTCGAGAGCGGCGAAGACCACGGTGGCCAGGGTCTTGTCGGCTTCGAGCCCATGCAATCGAAGGTCTTCCAAGGTGGCCGCGCGAAATCCGTCGTAAAGATCGCGCACTGCATCGCGGAGCTCGGGACGACGCCTGGATTCCAGGATGACCTCGAACTGGAAGGCGGTGATCTCCTCCTCTTCGGTCAGCACTCGGGGGACGTCCTTCGCCCAGCTCTCCCATGCTCCGGAGTCACCGAGGTTGGTGATCTCGAGGGCGGGGGCTAGTGAGTACTCGGTCGCGGCGACGATGAGCGCGTCGCGTGAGCCGAAGTGGTGGCGCACGAGACCGTGGGTAACACCGGCCTCTTCCGCAACGGCCCGATAGGTGAGCTCTCGCAGACCGCCTCGAGCCACAACAGTGACGACTGCACGAAGCAATGCGTCGCGACCCTCCCCGTAGCCCGGGCTTGAGGGTTGGCTCCGCTTGGCTGGCATACGACCTTTCTACCAGTCCGTGAGCCGGCGCTCCGCCTGACCGTGGATCAGTAGTCCTCGAGGTACTCCGCGATCTCCCAGGCGGTCACCTCACGGGTCTCCGGATCCTCGACAGCCTCCTCGTAGCGACGCACCTCATCGCGCTTGAGCGTCTCGAAGGCCTGCACGAAGGGCTCTCCCAGGATGTCGACCAGGAAGGTGTCGGCACGCATCGCATTGAGTGAATCCGTGAGGGTCATCGGCAGCACCGGGCGACTCTCGTCGGTGTACGACCAGCCCTCGGAGTGCGGCGGGCAGTCCAGTTGACGGCGCAGTCCATCAAGAGCCGCAGCCAGGATCACGGCGATCATGATGTAGGGGTTCGCAGCTCCATCGCCGATGCGTACCTCGAGCCGAGTTCCCGCACCGCGCTCCGGTGGGATACGGATGAAGGTGGTGCGGTTGTCATAGCCCCAGCTGGAGCGATGCGGCGCCATCGTGTCGGGGCCGAGGCGCTTGTAGGCATTGATGGTCGGATTGCAGAAGGCCACCAGAGCCGGTGCATGCTCGAGGATGCCGGCCATCATGCGCTTGGCTATGAGCGAGAGCTCTCCGTCGGGCTCGCCCATCATGTTGGTGCCATTGACGTCAGTCACCGAGAAATGCAGGTGGAATCCGCTGCCGCCCTCATCTCCCCACGGCTTGCCGATAAAGGTGCTCATGACGCCACGACGAGCCGTGACGTCCTTGATCGCGGTCTTGAAGAGGAACGTGCGATCAGCGGCATCGAGGGCATCACCATGCCAGAGATTGATCTCGTACTGCGAGGGGCAGAACTCGTGATTACCCGCGAACGCACCGATGTTCAGGCGATCGAGCATGCGCAGCAGGTGCAGGAAAGTCCCGTCAGGATCGACGAGTGCGCCGGTCTGGTAGACGCGACCGGTCTTGTTGAGAATGCGCTCCCACTCGCCATTCGGCTTATGGGCGAAGTAGAACTCGAGCTCGGGGCCGACCACGGGAAGCAGGCCGAGTGCCTTGTATTCGTCGATAATTCGGCGCAGCAGCGAACGCGGGGCGATTGCGTTCGGCGATCCGTCAGGCTCGTCGATGTCGGCGATGGCGTAGGCGACGCCTTCCTCCCAGGGCAATGGGCGGATCGTGGACGCGTCGAGGCGCGACACCATGTCGGAGAGACCGTCCTGCAGGCTTCCGTGACCGTCGAGGACGTCACCGCGAGTAGTAGTGGTCCAGGTGGCCTGACAGAAAGCCGGGCCATGACCGGCAGCCCGCTCGAGCTGCGACACCGTGATGTCCTTCGACCGCGGCAGGCCGAGCACATCGGGCCACAGCAGCCGGAGGATGTCGATGCCCTGGGTCTCAAGGTCTCGACGGACGTCTGCCAGATCCTGCTGCATGTGCTGCCCCTTGTCGCCGTTGCCTGTATCGTGGGAGATCGTTCGGCCCCCAACGATCTCGAAATCCTATGTCGAATCGTCCTCTATGTGGGCCAGTTTGGGAGAGGATTTGCCGCATGCGCGTCCTATTCATGCAGCATGACGCCTTCAGCCCGCCCCGACTGGTCTCTGAGCGCTTTTCCGAACTGGGCTTCGAGGTCGTCGAGGAATTGATCGTCGAGGCCGCCCACTACAACACCCCGGGAGTGGTCACCTATGAATTCCCGGATCCCACGACCTTCGACGTGATCGTGCCCATGGGCTCACCGTGGGGGGCCTGGGATGACTCCACCATCGGCTCGTGGCTGCTGCCCGAGCTCGACTGGCTGCGCGAGGCCGATGCCGCGGGTGTTCCTGTGCTGGGTATCTGCTTTGGCGGGCAGTTGCTGGCCCGCGCACACGGCGGTGGTGTCGGTCGCGCACCCGACTGCGAGATCGGCTGGACGAGCGTGTGGAGTGAAGACGAAACTCTGGTGCCGCCCGGCCCCTGGTTCTCGTTCCATTACGACCGCTGGGCACTTCCGCCCGGTGCCACCGAGATCGCGCGCACCTCTCGCGCCTCGCAGGCTTTCACCCTGCGCAAGAACCTCGCACTGCAGTTTCATCCTGAGCTCACCGGCGACATGCTCTACGGCTGGTACACCTCGCCAGGAGACGGCCGCGACCTCATCATCGCCGATGGCCAGGATCCTGATGTGCTCCTGGCCTACACCTACGCCGAGGAGCCGAAGGCGCAGGTGCGTGCGCACGCGCTGGTCGACAGCTTCCTGACGAATGTCGCCGGGCTCGGTCACCTGGTGCGCGACTGATTCCTCAATGACGAATGGCCGGCGGATTCCGCCGGCCATTCGTCATTGAGGAGCGATGTCAGACCTTCTTCACCGGCAGACGCTTGAAGCCATGCACGAAGTTGCTGTAGACGTAATCGGCCTTGCCGTTCGGCGCGAGGTCAACGTTGCGCGAGAGGAGATCCTCGAACATGATCTGGATCTCGAGACGGGCGAGCGAGTTACCCAGGCACATGTGGGGGCCGCCGCGGCCGAAGGACATGTGCTCATTCGGATGCCGCTGCACGTCGAACTTGTAGGGATCCGCGAAGACGTCTTCGTCACGGTTACCCGAGCCGAACCACACGACAACCTTGTCGCCCGCCTTGATCTCCTGGCCATTGAGGACTGTCTCGTGACGTGCCGTGCGGCGAAAGTGATGCACGGGGCTCGCCATGCGCAGGAACTCCTCAACCGCCCACGGGATCAGCTCAGGCTTCTCACGCAGGATCGCCAGCTGATCGGGATTCGCCATGAGGTTGTTCATGGTGTGAGTGATGGTGTGGCGCGTGGTCTCGTTGCCCGCGATAACGAGTAGCAAGAAGTAGTTGCGGAAGTCGCGCGCGTCGATCGGAATGCCATCTGAGGGCTCGGTGTTGATCAGCACTGAGACGAGATCGGTGCCGTTGCCACCCTTGCGACCCCAGGCAAGTTCGTATCCGTACTTGAACACCTCGAGCGCTGCGGGCGAACGGAAGGGTAGGTCGCGGTACATCTCGCTCTCCGGGCTATCAGCGAGAACATCAGCATGCTCGGGATCCTGATTACCGACCATCTTGTTACCCCACTTAATGAGCTGGGGGATGTCGGACTCCGGAACGTCGAGGAGCTGGGCGAGCACGCGAATCGGGAAGTCTGCCGCAACATCGGCCACGAAGTCGAACTGATCCTTGGCGAGCGCGCGATCGAGGGTCGTCGCCGTGATGCCTCGTAGGAAGGTCTCATAGCCAGCGAGTGCCCGAGGTGTGAACTGAGGCTGCAGCATCTTGCGCAGCGCACGATGGCGCGAACCGTCAGTCTCGAGGATTGACTTGCGGATCTCGAGTTGGCGTGTGTCAAGCTCTTCGAGATTGGCGGCGCCGATCTCACTGGAGTACGTCTCGGTATCGCGAAGCACCTCGACGATGTCGTTGTAGCGAGTGACTGACCAGAAGCCGGAGTTCGGGGCTTCCTCGACATTCCAGTGAATGGGGTCATTCCGGCGAAGATCCTCGAAAACCTGCCATGGTGCGCCATCGGCGAAGAGAGTCAGGTCAGCCAGGGTGACATCGGTCAGCGTGCTCATGAATCCTCCGGAACTTGAGATCGTTCGGGTCCGAACTATCTGCGTACTGTAGACCGCTGTGGCTTTTCATGTGAAGTCTTGCCAGACTTAGGCCGAAATTTCCTAGTGACGGAGGCCGGATGCCCGGGCAGCACACCCTCGACGAGACCGAGAGCCAGGTCGCCACCCGCCTGGCCGGCATGGATCTCGACTTCGAGGCCATGGCCGTGACGGCCAATCTGTTCCGCGCCGCCAATGCTGCCCGAAACCACATGGAGCGCACCGTGCTCGCCAAGTCGAACCTGACCTGGACAGCCTTCGTCGTGCTCTGGGTCGCCTGGATCTGGGAATCGGCCGAAACCCGTGAGATTGCCTCAGAGGCGGGAGTCTCCAAGGCCACCCTTAGCGGTGTACTCACCACTCTCGAGGGTCGCGGCTTCGTCGAGCGCAAGCGTGGTGAGAAGGACGGCCGCCTCGTGACTGTCGAGCTGACCCCCTCGGGTAAGCGCCTGATGAAGAAGCTGTTCCCGGAGTTCAATAAGGCCGAGCGCCACGTGATTCGCGACCTTGCCCCCGCTGAGCAGTCGGTGGCCGCCGACATCCTGCGTCGCATCACCCAGGCCTCGAACTAGGCCTTCGCTGCCTCCTGCACCAGGCGGCGCATCAGTCGCACCTGCTGCTCATCGGTCGCAAAGGTGTCCTCGGGGTGCCACTGCACTCCGACTGTCCAGGCCTTCGCGTCGGCCACGACCGCCTCGACAATCCCGTCGACGGAGGTACCGACGACGGTGAGACCGTCACCCACTCGCTCAATGGCCTGATGGTGGTAGCAGGAGGCCGTCACAGCCGCTCCCTCCATGCCCAGCGGCCCAGCCTCCTCCGTGAGAGCCACCTCGTGCACGACGTGCCGGTGATGGTCGGGCATGTCGACCACGAGGGAGCCGCCCTTCACCACGTTGAGAACGTGAAGCCCGCGACACACGGCCAGCATCGGGATGCCCTGGTCGAGGCAGTACTGCGTGAGGGTGAAGTCAGACTCATCCTGCATGTCGTCCATGTCGTACAGGGTCGGGTGATCGTCGGCCTTTCCATAACGGGTGGGCCGGATATCTCCCCCACCGGGCAGCAGCACGCCCTCGAAACCGCGTAGGCGACTCGCCCAGTCGAGGGCATCGGAGTCGCTCCCGGGAAGCAGGGTCATCGGGTCACCGCCGGCTTCCCAGACGTATTCGAGAAGGGCTCGAGAACTGACCAGCCCGCGGTATCGCAGGGCGCTGGCTGACTCAGTGAACCTGCCCAGGATCGCGATGCGCGGACGGGTCACAATTCCTCCAAAGCCTGGTGGCCGGACCGGTAATCCGTTAGGGTCCGAACGATCTACAATCACGGTCAGCATACTTTCCGAACGACGAATGCGAGCACAGATGTCGACTGCCACCGTTGCCGGCGTCCAAGTAGACACCCGGCACTGGATCGGGGGTGAGCGCGTAGCCTCCGAGGAGACCTTCGACTCTGTCTCCCCCATCGACGGCACGGTCATCGCGAAGGTGAGTCGTGGCGGTCGCGCCGAGGCCGACGCCGCCGTGGCCGCGGCTAAGGCCGCATTCCCCGCGTGGGCGCGCCTTACCCCGCAGGATCGAGGCGCCATTCTTCACAAGGTCGCCGACAACATCGAGGCCCACATCGAGGAGCTCGCCCAACTGGAGACCCACGACAACGGGTCGCTCCTTCGCTCGCACCGCCGTGGCGTCATGCCTCGCGTGGTGATGAACATTCGCTATTTCGCTGATTACGCGATGAACGACCTGACGCACCCCGAGTTCGAGACCCGCGGTCACTCCAATCACGTGAGCTGGGATCCCTCCGGAGTCGCAGTCATCATCACCCCGTGGAATGCACCGCTGATGCTCGCGACCTGGCGCATCGGCCCGGCCCTCGCCTCCGGTGACACTGTCGTGCTGAAGCCACCGGAGTGGGCGCCGCTTACCGCCTCGTACTTCGCGCAGCTCGCCCACGAGGCGGGCCTGCCTGCCGGAGTCTTCAATGTCGTGCAGGGTTTCGGAGTCGAGGCCGGGGCGCCATTGACCGAGAATCCCGATGTCTCGCGCATCTGCTTCACCGGTTCCGTTCCCACGGCGAAAGCAGTGGCGCGCGCCGCGGCCGAGAACCTGATCCCCTGCTCCTTCGAGCTCGGCGGCAAGAGCCCGACAGTGATCCTCGACGATGCAGATCTCGATCTCGCAGTCGAACTTGCCATCGAGCAGTACGACAACGCAGGCCAGGTCTGCCTCGCAGGCACCCGACTGCTCGTGCAGAAGGGCATTGCCGACGCCTTCGCGACCAAATTCGCGGAACGTGCCGCTCAGATCAAGCAGGGAGATCCTCGCGATGAGGAGACCCAGATCGGCCCGAACATCCATCTCAAGCACGTTGAGCGAGTCACTGGATTCATCGAGCGGGCCAAGAAGGACGGCGCCACCATCGCCTACGGCGGTGAGGTGAATACCGATCTCGGCACGCACTACATCAAGCCCACACTCGTCGTGGATGCTCCGGCCGGCAGCGAGATCCTTACGCAGGAAGTCTTCGGCCCGGTGTTGACGATGCAGACCTTCGATACTGACGAGGAAGGCCTGGCCCTCGCCAACGGCACTGAGTTCGGCCTTGCGGCCTGCGTCGTCAGCGGCAATCGCAAGCGTGCCGAGGACTTCACCAAGTTTCTCGTGGCAGGCACGATCTGGGTCAACTGCTTCTTCGTGCGCGACCTCTCCGCACCGTTCGGAGGATCAAAGCGATCGGGCATCGGCCGTGAGGGCGGCCTGTGGTCGTTCGACTTCTATGCAGACGTCAAGAACACGGTATTCGCTCCCAATGGATGGAAGTAGGAGTCATGGGTGAGGTAGTCGCAGCCGGTCTGCTGTCGCACGTGCCGACGATCATGCTGCCGAAGGAGATCCGGCTCGAGCTCAACGAGGGCAAGGAAATCTCTCTCGTTCCCGCGCTCGAGAAACTTCGTCGCGACGTATTCGACACCTACGACTACGACACCGTGATCCTGCTCGACTCGCACTGGTTCACGACCGTGGAATTCATCGTTACGGCACAGGATCGTCGGTCCGGGCTTTTCACCGCGGAGGAACTCCCACGCGGTATGTGCCGGATTCCCTACGACTGGAAGGGCGATCCCGAGCTCGCTCACCTGATCGCCGCCGAGGGCGAACCGCATGACACCTGGATCACCGCCAACGACGATCACTACCTGCCGCTGTACTACCCCTCGGTCAACATCTGGAGCTACCTGGGCAAGGGCAACCCCGATAAGCAGTGGATCTCAGTGAGCGTGTGCCAGACCGCCGACACCGAGGACTTCCTGCGGGTGGGCCGAGCAATCGGCGAGGCAGTGCGCAAGAGCGACCGCAAGGTCATCATCATCGCCACCGGCTCGCTTTCGCACACGTTCTACCCCCTGCGCGAACTCCGCAAGCACGAGGCAAGTGACCCCTCTCATATCTTCAGCGATGCCGCGCGCGAGGCCGACCTGCAGCGTCTCCAGTGGTTCAAGGAGGGTCGTCATGATCTCGTGCTCGACACCATGGACGACTTCCTCAAGGTGCGCCCCGAGGGCAAGTTCGCCCACTACCTGATGATGGCTGCCGCTCTGGGCGAGCGTGATTTCTCGGCTCCGGGCGTGCAGATCAGCGACTACGAGAACTCCATTGGCACGAGCCAGGTTCATGTCTGGTTCGATCGACCCGAGACCGGCTGGACAACACGAAGGGCAGCAGCGTGACCGAATACCGAAGGATCCTCCTCGAGGGTGCCCCCGTGCAGGTAGTGCGCGATGGCGAGAATCTCGTCGCCGGCGATGGTCGCGTGGTAGCGATCGCTGACGCGATCCACCTGCCCCCGGTCGAGCCGACGAAAATCATCTGCGTTCACCTGAACTATGACTCACGCACGCAGGAGTTCATGACGAAGCTCCCGCCAGCACCTACGTACTTCCACAAGCCCATCACGGCGCTCAACTCGCACAACGGCGCGGTTGTTCGTCCGAATGGCTGCAAGTGGCTGAACTACGAGGGCGAGATCGTCATCGTGATCGGCAAGACCTGCCGCAACATCTCTCCCGAGGAAGCGGGCGACTACATCGCCGGCTACACGATCGGCAACGACTACGGCCTCCATGACTTCCGCGATACCGACGCCGGTTCCATGCTGCGCGTGAAGGGTGCCGACACCCTGGCTCCGATCGGCCCCGGGCTCGTTACTGACTGGGACTTCCACGACAAGCGCATTCGCACGATCGTCAATGGCGAGGTGAAGCAGGACTCCACCACCGCCGAGATGGAATGGGACATGCACTACCTGGTGGCTGACATCGCACGCACGATCACGCTGGTCCCCGGCGACATCCTGTTCTCCGGCACCCCCGCGTTCTCGCGCACCGTGTACCCCGGTGACGTCGTTACGGTCGAGGTCGAAGGTCTTGGATCGCTGACCAACGTGATCGTGGAGGGCCCCACCCCCATTCGCACCGACGTCGGCGCGCAGCCGACCGAGAGCGAGGAGGTCATCTCGACCGCCAAGGGCGGCGACTGGGAATTCCGCGGCATTCGCACGCCTTCGAAGGATCTGTACCCGTCAACTGTTGAGGAGAAGAAGTAATGATCAAGGTCACCATCGACATGGACAAGTGCCAGCACTACGGCCAGTGCTGCTTCGAGGCTCCCGACGTCTTCTCCCTCGACGACAACGGCAAGATCGTCTACGTCGCCGACGTTGCCGACGATCGTCGCGCTGACGTCGAGAGCGCCGCAGACGTCTGCCCGATGCAGGCCATCGAGATCTCCTGATCATGTCGGGTGTCGTCATCGTCGGCGCCGGACTCGGCGGCCTGCGGGTAGCAGAAACCCTGCGGGCCTCGGGCTACGCGGGCGAGGTCACCATCGTCGGTGACGAGATTCACCTGCCGTACAACCGGCCGCCACTGTCGAAGGAGGCACTCGCCGGTGGCGTTGAGGTATCCGACCTCGAGTTCCGTCGCAAGGCACATGTCGATGACGTCATCTGGAAGCTCGGCTCACCGGCCGTGACCTCGAATATCAAGGAGGGTACGGTCACCCTCGCTGACGGCACGGTCCTGGCCTTTGATGCCCTCGCCGTCGCCGCCGGCATTCGCCCGCGACGCCTGCCGATCCCCGGTCCGCAGGAGGGCCGTGTCGTGCTGCGCACCGCTGAGGATGCGCGCGAGCTTCGCGCAGCACTGGTGCCAGGCGCAAAGGTGCTCATCATGGGTGCCGGCTTCATCGGCTGCGAGGTCGCGGCGACCGCGCGCAAGGTCGGCTGCGAGGTGAGCATCGTCGCACTCGATGCTGAGCCGATGATTCGACCGCTCGGTGCCGAACTGGGCGCCGGAATGCGTCGGCGACATGAGGCCCATGGCGTGCACTTCTACCTCGGGCGCACGATCACTTCATTCAACGGCGACGATCACGTCGTGTCCGCGACCCTCGACGACGGCACGGTGCTCGAAGCAGACATCGTCATCGAGGCCGTCGGATCGGTGGCGAATGTCGAGTGGCTCGACGGAAACGGCCTGGATCTCGCCGACGGCCTGGAGGTCGATGACGCGATGATCGTGGCGGGCACGACGACCGTCGTAGCGGTCGGCGATATCGCTCGTCACCGCAATGCCCTGTTCTCCGGCCCCAAGCGCCGCATCGAGCACTGGAATATGCCGACAGAGACAGGCAAGCGCGCCGGGCAGACCCTTGCTGCACTGCTCTCGGGCGAGAGTGTCTCGCAGGAGCCCTTCTCGGCGATGCCATCGTTCTGGTCTGATCAGTACAGCCACAAGATCCAGTCCTTCGGCATGCCGGGCAATGCCACACGGATCGAGATCGTGTCGGGCACGCCCGATGAGGCCTGCATTGCCGAGTACTTCGACGAGTCAGGCCTGGTCGGCGTAATCGGTATCGACAAGACATCGGAACTCGCGCCGTATCGCAAGCTACTGATGGAACGTGGCTGAATCCGACTAATCTGCACTAATGGCACCGAATCAGTCACCCGAGGGAGTCTGCTTCCCTGCCGGCGGTGACGGTGAGCGCAGCACGAGTGCCACGGGCCGGGCGATTTTCGCCGACTGCGTGCGCGAGATGGATCCCGACCTGGCTGCTCGAATCGAGCACACTCGAGACTGGCGCTCGGGCTACCTGGCCCCACTGCGCGACATCATCATCAGTGCCACCTCCTCACCCGCGGCAGCACTCAGCATTGCCGATCACGGGCTGGCCTCCGCCTACCGCCGATTCCGACTCAATCGGAAAGGTGCTGAGTATTCACTTCCGGAGGCGATGCAGGCATTCACGGAACCTGCATTCGCATCCGTCGAGGTGCGCGGACATGCAGCACGCGAACGCGATCTCTCCGTTCCCTACCGCGGACGCCGTCTCTTCGGGGATGACCTGCGCGGGCAGGTCGATACCTGGGTACGCGACGGAGTCGCCGAGCCCGGGTTCGCTGTTGCCATGCACGCGGTGCTCGACAATCCCGATTGGCTCGATCTCGCCGACGTCGACGTCGCTGTTCTCGGAGCATCAGCTGAGATGGGTCCCACCCGCTCGCTGCTGCGATGGGGTGCCCGTATCCATGCTGTCGATCTTCCACGACCTGCACTGTGGGAGAAGCTGATTCACACCACGCGCAGCACGGCGGGTTCGATGAGAATCCCGGTAGCACTCGATCCGGAGGGGCAACCGCCATTCGTCGTGGGCGGACTCGTGCACCCCGACGATGACTCCACCGTGGCCGCTTACGCGGGCGCGAATCTGCTGACGCAGTCACCCGAGATTCGTACCTGGCTTGATGCCATCGACCAGCCATTCGTGCTCGGCACCTACGCCTACGCTGATGGTGCCGCGCACGCCCTGCTCTCGATGGCCGCCGACATGATCTCCGCCGACCTGATCAGTCGCCGCGACGACATCACCCTTGCCTTTCTCGCCACACCCACCGACGTGTTCATGGTCCCGATCGAGGCTGTCGCCGAGGCGCAGCGCCGTTGGGACTCACGCGGGTTCGCGGCGCTCTTCCAGGCTCCATTGCGCATGGCCGGGCAGTTCGAGCCGAACTACCCAGACGTATACGTGACACCGGATGGCCGTGAGATAGGCATCAATGACTCTCTCATTCCCCAACAGGGGCCGAACTACGCTCTCGCGAAGCGGATCCAGCGCTGGCGGGCACTGGAGTCACGTGCAAATGGCGTGCCCGTCTCGCTGAACCTCGCTCCTGCCACGCGCACCCAGTCGGTCATCAAGAATCGTGCCCTCTCTGCCGCCTATGCCGGTGCGGGTCGCTTCGGTGTCGAGATCTTCGAGCCCGCGACCTCGACAGTGCTGATGGCCGCACTGCTCGTGCACGACCTACGTAATCCGGCGTCCGTGGCTAATCCCGCCACGATGCTCGCAAACCCGATGGATCATTTCAGCGCCGTCGCCAATCACGGTGGCTTGTGGCGCACGGCCTATTCCCCGCGGTCGGTACTCGGCATCGCCGCTCTCATGGGGCTACTGGATTCTCGCTCATGAGGCGAGTGCTCGTTGCTCTGTTCGCGGTACTTGCACTTGGGGTAGGCACCGCAGCACCCGCACAGGCTGATGACGTCGATTTCCTCGGACTTCCGGAGCAGTGTCGCATCGAGACAATCATCTGCATCGACACGAGCTTCCTCGTGCTGCACTACATGAAGAACGGCAATGTGCTGCGGACTATGGATGTTCGTATCGGAGCGCCGAAGTTCCCGACCGATCTCGGGGAGTTTCGGGTCTACCGCAAGGCGAGGCATCACCGATCGACCGCCTATGGCACTCCAATGCCATTCTCACTGTTCTACAACGGTTCCGAGAGTATTCACTACTCGCACTACTTCAAGCGAGATGGCTATAACGGCGCATCGCACGGCTGCGTGAACGTGCGCAGTCTCACCGGGGCTGCCTGGCTGTATCGACACTCGCCGATCGGCACCCGCGTCTACGTCTACTGAGTGACAAGTCGTCGCGCGTCGGCGTACCTCGCACGAACATCACTGACCGGAGCGGCCTCGAATCGAGAGCCCGCAGAGCCGAGATTCCAGGCAGGCGGCGCGCCTGCGCCACTCAGCGCCCACGCCGCCTGACGAGCCGCTCCATCAGCGACGTACTCACCCGGAGTCGGGATTTCGATCGGTGCCTCGAACACCGTGGTGGCGATCTGTGCCACGGCAGAGTTGGCCGCTGCCCCACCGACCAGCATGATGCGCCCGGGAGCCACCCCCACCTCCACGAGTGCGTCAACAGCATCGGCTAGCCCGCAGAGCATCCCTTCGTAAGCCGAGCGGGCGATATTCGCCGGCGTGTAGTTCGCCCGCGTGATGCCGTGCAGGGATCCAGTGGCATGGGGAAGATTTGGAGTGCGTTCGCCATCGAAGTACGGCAGCAGCACTAGCCCGCCCGACCCGGGTGATGCCGAGAGCGCGAGATCAGCAAGCTCATCGAAGCCGACACCGAGCATTGCCGCAGTCGAGGTCAGGATGCGGGCTGCATTAAGCGTGCACACCAGCGGCAGGAAGCGCCCTGTCGCATCAGCGAAACCGGCAACGGCACCGCTGGGATCGGCGGAGGGCACAGATGAGCAAGCAAAGGCAGTGCCCGAGGTGCCCAGGGAGACCACGACATCACCAGGTGCGAGCTCGAGTGCGAGCGCCGCTCCCATGTTGTCTCCCGTTCCGGGAGCGATTGCTATGCCCGAGGACGTCTCGCCCACGATCTCAGCGGGCGCAGCGACACGAGGAAGCCGCACCTGCCGACCGAAGGCCAGCTCGAATAGATCATCACGGTAGGCGCCGGTGGCTGGCGACCAGTAGCCAGTACCCGAGACGTCTCCGCGGTCAGTGGTGGCGGTGTCAGGGCAACCAGCCAGTCGCCAGGTGAGGTAGTCATGCGGGAGCATCATTGACTCGGTGCGCTCAGCGTTGTGAGGCTCATGCTGTGCGAGCCAGCGCGCCTTGCTCACCGTGAATGCCGCAACGGGCACGCTGCCGACCGCATCGGCCCATCCCTGAGGGCCTCCCCACTCGCGAACGAGGTCATCGGCTGCTCCGGCAGAACGCGTGTCATTCCACAGCAGCGCCTCGCGCACAGGCTCGCCTTGGGAGTCCAGGGCCACCATGCCGTGCTGCTGCCCGGCTACGGCGATTGCCGAGACGCCGTCGAGTATGCCGTCGAGGGCGTTGCCTAGTGCTGACCACCACGCTCGCGGATCGACCGACGTGCCCTCAGGATGCGCAGCGCGGGACTCTCGAATGAGCGAGCCCGTGTCGGCATCACGCACGACCACCTTGACCGATTGAGTGGAGGAGTCGACCCCCGCAACGAGTGCCATGGCGGCAGGCCCGGCTAGAGGACGGACTCGAGGAAGGCTTGGGTGCGCGGGTGCTGCGGATTGTCGAGCACGTCACGCGGTGCTCCGGCCTCGACGACGACTCCGCCGTCCATGAACACCATCCGATCGGCTACCTCACGCGAGAAGCCGATCTCATGGGTGACCACGATCATGGTCATGCCCGACTTCGCGAGATCGCGCATGACATCGAGTACATCGCCGACCAGCTCAGGGTCAAGTGCCGAGGTCGGCTCGTCGAAGAGCATCAGCTTGGGCTTCATTGCCAGTGCGCGCGCGATCGCCACACGCTGCTGCTGCCCGCCTGAGAGTTGCGCGGGGTAAGCCTCGGCCTTGTCGGCCAGGCCCACTCGTTCGAGAAGCTCGCGTGCGTGTGCCGTGGCCTCGGACTTCGACTCTCCGTTTACCCCGACCGGTGCATCGATGATGTTGCCGAGAGCGGTCATGTGCGGGAAGAGGTTGAAGCGCTGGAACACCATGCCGATATTGCGACGTTGCTTGGCGATCTCGCGGGGCTTCATCTCGTGGATCTTGTCACCGCGCTGCTTGTAGCCGATCAGCTCGTTATCGACGTAGATGCGACCGCCATCGATGCTCTCGAGGTGATTGATACAACGCAGGAAGGTGGACTTGCCGGAGCCTGAGGGGCCAAGAAGTGAGAGCACCTCACCGCGAGGAATAGTAAGCGAGATTGACTTCAGCACCTCATTGGAACCGAACCACTTTCGCACGCCGCGCGCATCAACCATCAGTTCGTGATCACTCATGACTCCGCCTTCTCGTGAGCATGCGCGGCGATGCGTCGATTATCGGCACGGCCCCGCATGCGACCGAATGCGCGCTTGAGCTGCTGAATCGGAGTCGGCGGTAGCTCGCGCGAATTGCCGCGGGCGTAGTAGCGCTCCAGGTAGAACTGCGGCACTGAGAGCACGGAGGTGATGA
>JACCDO010138691.1_pt1 | contig 31188 bp, 21 predicted proteins | sample 7446101 | NCBI WGS metagenome assembly JACCDO01 (sample SAMN15323440, study PRJNA562643) | freshwater metagenome | isolation source: river surface water | place: USA:Blue River Watershed | collected 2017-08-16
CGGATTCAACAGTTATGTAAGGAAATCCTTTGACGAATTTAAAATCAGATAAATTATAATTATTTTTGTTAATATTTTCTCTAAGTAATTTACGTAATTTTTTTATCACACTAGGTTCAATAAACTTCCTATTAAACTCAATAACTCTTTGTTTTAATTTTAAATAAATATCAGAATCTTTAAATATATCAAAAACCTTTTTCAAGTTAATATAATTAGTATTAGTTGTGATATCAAATGTATTGTATATTTGGTTTGGAATCAAATCAAATAATTTTAACATTGGATAAAAATACTTTAAAACCGATGGATCATAATCAGAAAAATAAGAATCATTATTTAAATTTAAATATATTTCTTCTATTGAAACATCATATAAACTTAGTCTAACATCAATAGGAAAAATTTTACACAACAATTTATTTTCACATTTATCAAAGTATTTTTTGTAAAAACTTCTTGATTTAATTACATGGTCTGAATCATTCCATAATTGTTTTACTTTGCCTTCTAAATCATTTTGATAAGTTCCAAATGGTTCTTCTAATAAAAAAATTGGATCATTTATTAATTTTATTGCTTCAAATAACTCGGTTAAATCAATATTTCTATTTGGTTCTTGGTTTATCAAATTATTTTGGGTAACCAAATTATTTTGGTTTATCAAATTATTTTTATTACAATATAAAATATTAGAGTGATCGTCATAAAATAAATATATTTTTTTATTAGTATTTTTATTTGACAATATTTTTAATCCTACAGCACCGGATACTTTTATATAAGATTTTGTATTAGAATCATTCATTATGTTTTATAATAATATTATATTAATTTTATTTAGAATTATAATAATTTAATTTAATATTAAAATCAAAAATGAGATATAGGATAACACATCATTATACTATGCGATCAGAGTTCGTCCGATTCATAAATAAAAATAAATCAAAATTAGAGAAATACGATGAATCTTTTTCATCTGAGGTAATGGAAATTTTTGGATCAGGATTAGATTTATTAATTTTATGTTATTTAAATAATAAAATTATATCTATCACTGATACAAATTATTTTTTAATAAATAATAATTATTTATTAATTTTAAAAAAAATTGCGAAATTTAATTCAAATCAAATAATTGAAATGGCAAATAAAATTTTGTTATCTGATGAAATAAATAATTTTAAAGATTTAATTATGTTTCATGTAAAAAATAATATAACTAAACTTACATTTAAACACAAGTTATTGATAGAATATCTTTCAGGTATTTTAAATTTAAAAAAAGAACTTGATGAACATGAATACACAGGTATAAATATAAATCCATTTGAAATAGATACCAATCAATATTTAAAATTAGAAGAAAAATCTTTTAATGAAAAAGAATTTTTATCAAAAAAAGATGTTTTAAATACATCTGATAGTATGGTTATTGATTATGCAATTAAAAAACTCACTAGAAAAAATTTAATTAAAAAAATACAATCGTTGTTAAAAAATAAAGTTCTTTATATAAAAGAAGCCGATTTAATTAAAATTTTTAAATTATTCATAAATAATAAAGATGTATTGAGTACAATATTGAGTAAAGATAAATCAATTATAAATGGGTTAATTAAACATGGTTATGTACATTGTTTAAATTTATTTAATAATAAAAATTATGTTGATGATTTGGTTTATGAATTTTTTACAGAAAAAACAATTAATTTTATAAAATCAGATGAATCATATTATAATTTTATGTATGAAAATTGTATTTATGTAAAAGAATTATTTGAGGAATTGGTGGTTTGGGATTTTATATTAGTATCAGACAAATTAACTGATTGGGTTGTAAAAAAAGGGATCACCTTACCTTATGATTATATAAGTAAACTTTGTGATAACTCTACTGTAATTCAAAATTTAAATTTAAGTCAAGGTAATACTTGGGTAAAAAGATATTATTATAGACAAAAGAAAAAAACTCTTAATTTAATTAAAAAAACAAATGAATCAGATAAAAATGATATTGATAAAATCACTTATTCAAATATGTTAAAATTAAAATTACCATTAACAGAAAATTTTATTTGTAGATTTATAAATTTTATAGATGATCAAACAATAATTAAATTTTATAGTAAATCAGGTGATGATGAAAAAATAATATCATATATAGTATACACATCAAGATATAAGTTGTTAGATAAATTTTTTGAATTAGGAATATATGATAAAAACACCTATGTTAAAAATTTTAGTCGTATGTTAAAGTTAATATTTGGAAGTAAACTTAATTTTCATCCAGTTAAAATATATTCAATATATAAAAATAGTTTAAAATATGGGGTTAAATATGATAATTTTTTAATTAAAATTCTTATTTCAAATGGTAAAAACACTTTTATAAAAAAAATAATGGAAAGCAATCCCAATATTAAAATTAATATCAAAACGATAAAAGGTCTAATAGAAAAATCTTTTTATAATGGTCAAATTGATTTAATTCCAACCATAAAGTTATTAGATAAAAATATTACCGGAATAGAAAATTTATTTGATCAAAAAATAAATGATTCGTTAGTTAATTGTTCAAAAGTAGTAACTTTGGAAAATTTATTATATATAAAATCAAAAAATAAAAATTTTTGTTTAAATTATGACAATTTACAACTAATTTTAATGTACAGATGTAATTATAGAGAAGCCACCAAAATTATAGAATATATATTTGAAGAGAATAAATCTAATAATTTTCCAAATACTATTTTTAAGTTATCAAATAAAGTAATTAAAAAAATCATATTAGAAAGTAAATTTTTTGATAAACCACAAATATTAATTCCGGTTATTAAAAAATATTTAGGGAACAAATTAAAAAACTTTGTAACACCGAATGATATTTTGAAATTATTAATAACTAGATATCATTTAGATATTGATTTTATAAAAAATATGGTAGATTTAGGATTTCTTGAATATGGTTTAGATTTAAATACTGTAGTTATTTGTTTATTTATAGAATCATTTGATTTAGAAAGTATAGATTATGTAATAAAAAAACACCCTTATCTTAAATATAAAACTTATAATTATTTAGTAGATCTTTATCAATATAAAAATTCTATTTTAATTAAAAAAGAAATAAAACATAGATCAGGTTATTTTAAAAAAAATATTTGGAAAACTATTTCAATGTTAGAAAGAATATTTGAAATAGTTAAAAAAGAAAATATTATATTTGAGGATAGTCCTAAATATACTAAATCAATAAATTTATTAATTGATAAAGATAATGATATTAATAGAGAAATGATTAAAATAAAAAATGATATTGAATCATATCTTTTTAAGAATATAAAATTAACTAAGGAAAATAATATGATTGAAGAATTGTTTTGATTAAATAGATAAAATAATAAAGTTAATAAACAAAATTATGTTTTAGCTTTATTATCTTTTGATTTGATAACTAATCGATATGCAGGTGCTTCAACAACCATAACAGATGGTCTAATAATTTTAACGATTTCACCCGGTTTCATAGCATAATATCTTGCTACAGGATCATTACTTTTAATTAACATCATATCACGTTTTTTAGCACGATATGCTTGATATACTTCTTCAGCTTCATCTTTTGATAAAACTATGTGTTTGGAAACAAATACATGGTCAACAATATTTATCATTAATTCGGTAATTTTAAATACTTCAGATTGAGTAGTATAACTTTGAATTATATTTTCTGATTTAGGAGTAATATCTTGAACAATTAATATTTTATATTCAGAATCGAATTTACTAATAAATCCACCAATAGCTGATTTATCATTTACTGATGTAATTTTATAATCAAAAATTTTTACATATATTTTTTTATTTGGAATTGTTGTATTATAATTGGAATCAGAATCTAAACTTACTATATATTCTTTATCATCGTTTTCATCTTCAATTATTTTATTAATATGTTTTTGTAAATTTTCTTCCTTAATAAAACCTCTATTCATCAACATTTTTATTAAATTTGTTTTAACATCATTTAACGCATGATGATGACTTTTTTCTATTGGTAATAATTCAGGAATAAATTCGTTTATATTTGCATTTTTAGACATATCTATATAGTTATAATATGATAAATATATTTTATATATTTAAATCAATTTTTTGATTAAAAAATTGATTAATATACAGGATGTCTTATTTTATATTATAACATCATAATTCCATATAACATGAGCAAAATATTAAAAATAGACAGATTAAACAATTATTTGATTGAAGAATTAGATAATCAACCAACTATTATTTACTTTGGAGTTGGATCCGAATTTAATCCTGAATCAAATAAAGATTATTTAAAACCCAATTCTAAATATAAAGTAAATGAAGAAAATGAAGAAAATGAAGAAAATGAAGAAGATGAAGAAGATGAGGAAGAAGATGAGGAAGATGAACAAGAACAAGATGAAAATAAATTAGATCAAGTCAAATTGACAAATAAAAAATTATGGGAACCACATGAAAACCAACAATTTCCTTTATTCCTATATGATTTTAAATTAAAAAATCCACATGTTAAAATAATATTAATTTTAATTGATCCATTTATTAATTTAGTTCCGTATGTAGTTTTGGAACCAAACAAGTTTTATTCAGACACATGGTCTGAAACACAATGGTCTAATGTTTTTGAATCAAAATATGATATTACAGTTATTACAATAAAGAAATACATTACTTGGCATTACAGAGAAATTGATTCTGATAATGGTATTATTAAACTCTCAAAAAAATTTTTTGATATTAAAAATACAATATTAGAATTGTCGAATATTACAAAAATATACAATATGTTATTATTTTATCATGAATTTACAGGAATCAATACAATTTTACTAGAAAACCACATTAGAACAGATGAAAGTTTTAATATTGAAAAAACATGTATAGATATAACAAGAGGATCAGATTTATCATGTTATTTTGATTTAAGTAAATTTTATTCATATCCAATTGTTCAATTAGATGAGGAAAACAATCTAATATATAATAATCCATCAACAATTGATATAGAACACAAAATGATTCTTGATGAAAAATTTAAATACAACAAACATTTATTGATAAAATTTGCAAATTTTAAAAATTATACACATGATGTAAATACAGATAATCAAACTAGTTACATTAATGATAAAAATAAGAATAATTTAAATAACGAAAATATTACAGAATCAGAAGTAATATTATATCTCCAAATGATTAAATTTAACAGTACAATGGTTAAATCATTTAAAAATTCTATTTTAACATTGATAAGAATATTTTTAAATATAAAACTAGATAACTCTTATCCTACTCAATTTAATTGTTATGCACAAAAATATTTGTATTTACAAATAGAAAATTTAAATTCATCAACTAAAATATTATGTGATGTTATAAAAAAAAATATTAGAAATATTATAAAAATTAAAGAAGAAAAGGTTAAAGAAGAAATGGTCAAAGATCAAAGAGAAGAAATTATTTCTATTTGTGATGAGTCTCTAGTAATTCTTTATCAAATATTAAATATGTTTATTTCTTGGATGTGTATACATACATCAATTACTCAAGAACAAATTAATAGTTTAATTCAATACATAATAGAAATGTCATATATTGACAAATATAAAATTGTTAATATAATGGATAATTTTCTTGTTGATAATAAATTGGTATACGAATGGATTGAAACAGATTAAAACAAAAATAAATTTTATCTAATCATTTTTATAATAAAAATTTGATATTTATATAATATAATAAAAATATTAATATAATAAATGTCATCTGATGAATACTTGTGTATTGTAGAATCGCCTGGTAAAATAGCCAAAATCCAGGGATATTTAGGTAAAAATTATATAGTGGCAGCATCTGTAGGTCATATAATAGATTTGGATGAAAGCTCGATGAGTATTAATTTAGAAACATTTGAACCTGAATATAAAATTTATGATAACAAAAAAGAAGTTGTTAACAAGCTAAAAAAACTAACAATTAAGGTTGGTAAAGAAAATGTTTTATTGGCTGCTGATGAAGATCGAGAAGGTGAAATGATAGCATGGTCTCTTCAAAAAGAATTAAAATTAACTAAACCAAAACGTATTGTATTTAATTCCATCACAGAAAAAGAATTAAAACACGCAGTAGCTAATCCAAAATTAATTGATTTAAATTTAGTAAAAGCACAACAAGCAAGAAGAATTTTAGATAGATTAGCTGGTTATTTAATAAGTCCTGTTTTAAAAAAGGCCGGTTTATATGCTGCATCTTCAGCAGGAAGAGTTCAATCAGTAGTTGTAAAAATCATTGTGGATAAAGAAAGAGAAATAAATGAATTTTATTCTCAAAAGAAATCTACATTTTTCGTAATAAGTGTTGATACAAAAGTGGGTGATTTTGAAATCACAACTAAATTATCAAATAAAAATACTAATGTTGAACTTGAATTAGCCGATGGTGTTGATAACCCTGAAGCTGATAACCCTGATACAGATGATTCGGATAATAACGAAACAAAAAATGGTAAAAAGAAAAAGGCTACAAAAGCCAAAACTAATACCAAAAATACTGTTTCAACAAGATCTTATGTAACATTTGATAAATCTGAAGAAGATAAAGTTGTTAAAATTTTAAAAGCAATGGTAAAGGGCAAATATAGTTTGATGAATAAAATAGAAAAAGTCCGTAAAACTAATGCTCCACCACCATTTACAACATCAACATTACAACAATGTGCTTCTCAAAGATTTGGTATGGATGCTAAAAGAACAATGAGTGTTGCTCAAAAATTATATGAAGCTGGTCATATAACTTATATGAGAACTGATTCTACATCTATATCTGATGAAGCAAAAAAATTAATTAAAGATGTAATTGAAGCTGAATTTGGTTTACAACATTATGAAAAACATGATTTTATTAATAAAAAGGCCAATACACAAGAAGCACATGAATGTGTAAGACCAACTAAACCTCAATATGATCAAATTGATGGTACACCTGATGAGAAAAAATTATATAATATGATATGGAAAAGAACCATTCAATCTCAAATGAAAGGTGCAGAATATCAAAGTATTTTAATAGAAATTGAAATTAAGGATAAGAAAAAAATATTAGAAAATTATAAATTGGTTGGTACACTTGAAAATTTAATTTATGCAGGATTTTTAATTGTTGACGGTAAAAAAGAATCTAAACCACTTGATTCTTCTAAAATTAGTGATGTTGATTGGATTGAAATCAATGCAGTAGAAGACACACATAAACCACCAACTAGATATAATGATGCATCTTTAATTAATAAAATGGATCCTAAAAATTTAAATATAGGAAGACCATCTACTTATGCATCTTTTATTGAAAAAATACAGACTAGAAAATATGTTGAAATAAAAAATATAGAAGGTAAAAAATTAGAAGTGTCTAAATACAATGCTAAAAAATCAGATCCTTCTGAAATCAATGTAGAAACAAAAGAAATTGTTATAGGTAAAGAACAAAAAAAATTAGTTCCTACTGAATTAGGTATTAAAGTAACTGAATTTTTAGAAAAGAATTTTGAAATGTTAATGGATTATAAATTTACTGCCAATATGGAAAAAGAACTAGATGATGTTGCTGAAGGTGAATTAAATAATGTTAAAGTAATTGAAAAATTTTATGAATATATTACAGGATGTCTAGCTAAAATTGTTCCTATACAAGTTCAAAATAAACTACCTGGAACAGGGTTTGATCCTATTATATTGGGTAAGTTTAATCAAGATGATATTAAATTATTAAATGGTAAACATGGTAAATATATTCAATGTGGTACATTTAATTTTAATTTTGCTAGACTTTTAGGTGAAATTAATATGTCTGAAGATAATTGTCAAAAAGATAAAGAAAAGAAATTACTGTGTGACACGATTATTAATAAAATTAATAATCCTGAACAACCTGCTAAACCATTAAAAGAATGGAAAATTAATAAGATGAATTATGTTCTTAAAGACGGTAAATTTGGTTTATACATCGAAGAACAAAATCAAGCTGGTGTTAAAAAGGGTAATTATTCTATTAAATATTTAATTGATAAAAAAGCTTCTGATTCTAATATTGATATATCTGATGAAGATGATCTTAACAAAGTTATTGGATTAATCACAAATGATGATATTAAAAATACTGTAGAATATTTTAAAAATAATAATAAAACTAAGACAGCTTATAAAAAAAAATAATTGAATAATTTTATGAAAAAATTTATTTAATTTTGTAAAAAAATTTATTTAATTTTATAAAAAAATTTATTTAATTTTGTAAAAAATTTTATTTAATTTTGTAAAAATAAAAATCACAATTAATATTCTTGTATTTCCAATTCAGATAATTTCCATCTTTCTACACCAGAATTAGGTATAGGTCTTTCAATAATTAGTGGAATTACTTTATTTTTTAATTCTAATTTTGCAATTTCCTTTGGCGATAGTCCTTCAATATTTTTAACCATAGGTTTAGCTCCTTGTGCCAATTGTTTGGCTCTATCACTTAAAATTCTAACTGCTTCATATTTAAAGAGTATAGGTTTAGAAATTCTGGAACTGCTTTTAATTTTAAAATCTTCATCAGCAATAAGTTCTTCAATTTCAATATCATCACCTTCATTTAGAGCATATTTAGAATAACATTTTTTCTCCTCATCTTTTTCATAATCAGAATCATCATTTTTATCGGATTTTTTTGATTTTTTAGACATTTCAGAATTGACCGATTCATTATCATCATCAGATTCAGCTTCATCTCCAGAATCTTTTTCATAATCTGATTCGGCTTCATCTCCAGAAATATCGGAATTTTGATCAATATCATTAAAATCAGAATTATTATCAGATCCATTATTTTCATCATCAGATTCATTGTTTTCATCATCAGATCCATTGTCTTGATCATCAGATTCATTATCTTCATCAGATTCATTATCATTATCATAATCATCATCAGAATCTCCACCTTTCATTTTTCTTTTGGATTTTGATTTATTTTTACTTTTTCCACCAGTTTGATTAGAGTGGGTAACAGATGTTTTAACCCTGTTTATATCAACATTGTTTTTTTCAGAAAATAATGTTTTAGATTTGGTTTTAGCCATTTGTTATATATATAATACTAATATTATATTAAAATCAATTTTTTAATTTATAAATAAAAATTAAATTAAGATCAAACAAAAATTAAATTAAGCCAAATTATTTTTCAACAAAAGTATTCCAGAATGAATCACAGATAGTACAAATATATCTGACAGAATAAGAACCTTTTTGTCTATAAAATACAGCCTTTTTAAGTGCAGGATCTTTTTGTGTGGAACATTTATCATTAATACACACATATTTTTTAGTGACAGGTAGAGTAGGATCATTTTTATATTGAATGAAATTAAAATTGTAGATATCATCTTTTTTTTCATCGCCTCGAGAGAAGATAAACATTTTATCGGGGATAGTTTCAAAATATCCACAAGTTCTACATAAGAAATAATTTTCTTTATTAACAACATTTTCAACAGGTTTTAATATTTGATCTAATCTTTTTTTTTCATTCATTTTGTTAATAACTAAATTTTTTTGATCATTAGATAATTGAGCAAATCCTGGATTTTTATTTAGTTCTGAAATATCAATATTAGATTCGTTTGTACTTGTATTGTCAGTACTTTCTGTACTTTCTGTACTATCAGTATTATCGCTATTATCTTTATCTTTGTTATCATCTTGATCATTACTAGATCTAGATAATTTTTTTAATCCATTGACAAGATCACTAATAGAATCTGAATTATCAACATCAAGATCAAAGTCAGTAGAACTTGAACTAATAACTTCATTACCTCCTGTTTGTGGTTTTTCTTGTTCAGGAATAGTTATATTATTTGTAATATCCATAAAATTTTGACATACTTTACAAAACATCTTATAATATATAATATTTATATTATTTTATTCCAAATTCATTTTTTTATCATTTTTATCAGATTTTTAGATCTCAAATATATCATAAAATATCAATAATTTTAATTTCTATCATCAACTGGTCTGAGTTCAGTAAAAAAATTGATTTTAATATAAAATTTATTATATAAATATATAGATATCTAATGTCTAAAAAAATACGTAATACAGACGTTTCAGACCATAATAATTCTGATTATTCATCTGATCATGAGACACATGCTCTGGTCAAGAATAATTATACTGATTTCTGGGATTTTGTTGATAAAAATAAGACAGAAAATAGTACACAACAAGAAACTCATATGATTTTTGCCGACGGATACCTTTTTGAAGGGAAGAGACTATATAATAAAAATTTCAAAGTAGAAAACGAAGAGTACAATGATTTTTTAAAATTGTATTCAAAAGAATGCAAGAAACATTTTGGTGAAATGTTTGTAATGGAAAAACCAAAAGAAACTGGTCCATTATGTCTAGACTATGATCTAAAACAAACAACACCAGAAAGAAAAGTTGAACCAGATCATATTATGCAAGTAGTTGAAATTGTAAATGAAATAATTTGTAAATATTATGAGATTGAGGACAAATCAACCGTATTAAAATCATATGTACTTATGAAAAAAGAACCATTTTACAATAGAATTAGAAAAAATTATTCTGATGGTTTCCATTTACAATATCCCAATTTAATTATTCCTAAAGAAGAGAGATATTTAATTTTTGAAGAGAGTAAAAAGGAAATTATTAGACAAAATCTATTTATTGAAGTATTTGATGTATTAACAAAAACAGAAAGTTTAAAATCTGATTCTGATAATTCAGATAATGACACTGAAAAGTTGATTGGTGATTCTGAATCAGATGATGAATTTGATGGTGATTATGATAATAAATATCATAGTTTATCTGATGAACAAAAAGAGAAAATTCATGAAGAAGTATTTGATAATAGTGTAATTTTTAAAAATAAATGGTTCTTATATGGATCAGGTAAAAATATTGATGGTAAACTAAATTATTATCAGTTACAATATATTTTTAATGAAGATGCCGAATTAATTAGAAACCATCCTTCTTTAGAAGAAATTATTAGAACTTTAGCAATTAGACACAATAAAAAATCTAGTGTTGAACTAAGGGATTCTAGAGAGATTGGTGCTAAATTAGAAAAAATAATTAATAAATATTGTAGAAAAATAGATAATTCTAAATTAAATAAAATTTCATCTATTCCATCTGTTCCTTCTTTAAATAAACTTTTTATCAAACCTGAAACAAATGCTGGACCAGATGAATCAGATGAATATTCCAAAAAATTAAATAATGCAGTAGCTGCTAGTAAAAATTTCCACAATATACTTTCTGATAAAGATAAAAAACTTGGAATGACTGAAGAAGAAATTCAAAGAGAAGATAATCTTATAATGGCACACAAATTATCAAAACTTTTAAGTAAAGAAAGAGCTTATAATTATGAAGATTGGATTCATGTTGGATGGGCATTATTTAATACTGATGAAAAATTAATTTCATCGTTTATTGAATTTTCTAAAAAAAGTCCTTCTAAATATGAAGAAGGTTGTTGTGAAAAAATATGGACTGATTGTTATAGAAGAAAAGATATGAATCAAATGTCTACTGGTTATACTATTGCTTCTTTACATTTATGGGCTAAACAAGATAATGCTGAAGGTTATAAAAACTTGATGAAAGAAAAAATTAATATGTTTCTAGAATATGAATTCGATACTGATAATGATGTCGCTAAGATTATTCATTCTGTTTATAAATATGAATATGTTTGTACATCTATCAAAAATAATGTTTGGTGGCAATTTGAAGATCATAAATGGAATTCTGTTAATGAAGCTGAATCTTTCCATAACAAATTATCTGATGAAATTGCTACTAAATTAACTTATTTACAAATCGATTATCTTAACAAGTCTGCTGTAGAACGTGGTCAACAAGCTGATCTTTCTAGAGCTAAATCTACTGCTATTGCTAAACTTATTAAGAAATTGAAAGATCACAATTATAAAAAGAGAATTACTTCAGAATGTGCTTATATTTTTAATAAAAATAATAAGAAATTTATTGAAAATCTTGATGAATATGATTATACTGTTGGCTTTGAAAATGGTATTTTTGATCTTAAAGAAGGTAAATTTAGACCTGGTAATCCTGCTGATATGGTAAGTAAATCTACTGGTTACAATTATAAAGAATTTAAGGAAACTGATCCAATTATTATTGAAATTGAAAAATTTATGGAAAGTATTCAACCTGAAGCTGATATGCGCAAATATGTATTTTATTATTGTGCTTCATTACTTGAAGGTCAGAATAAAGATCAATACTTTATGATTTGGACTGGTCCTGGTGGTAATGGTAAAGGTACTCTTATCGATCTCATTGATAATACTCTTGGAGATTATTTCAGTACTGTTGCACCTACTATTATCACTCAAAAGAAAGGTAGTAGTTCTCAAGCTACTCCTGAAATGGCTGACAAAAAAGGTGTTCGTGCTTTAATTATTCAAGAACCTGAAAGTGATGATAAAATACAATTGGGTTATATGAAAGCTATTACTGGTCAAGATAAAATTCAAGTAAGAGCACTCTATTCTGATCCGTTTGAATTTATTCCCAAATTTAAATTACTTTTAGCTTGTAATAAATTACCTGCTATTCCTGAAGGTGGTGAAAATGGTACTTGGAGACGTATTCGTGTTGTAGATTTCGATATAAGTTTCGTTGATAATCCTACTGGTCCTAAACAAGCCAAAAAAGATACTACTGTTAAAGAAAAGTTACCAACATGGAAAGAAGCTTTTGCATGGTTGCTATTAAATAAATATTATCCTCTTTATAAAAAGGATGGATTAGCTAAAATCGAACCTGATAGAGTTAAAGTCGCTCTTGATAATTATAAACTCGATTCTAATATTTATCTTGAATTTATGAAAGATCAAGCTAGTTTTGATCCTAAATCATCTGCTGATAAGGTTGCTTTATGGGATCTCTTCAAAAGATGGTATACTGGTGCTTATGATCATAAAGTACCTGCTCAAAAAAAATTTATGCAATTTTTACATGATAATGGATGCAAGGTTGGAGGATCTATCATTAGAGGTCTCCGTATTAAGGAAGAAAATGAAAATGATGATCTTAATCCCATTGATGCATAAATTAACATACATTAATCATCTTATTTGACTTTTTATATAAATATTTGAATTATTTGTTATATATTGTATAGTATTATATAGTATATATTATACTATATAATCCAGCTTGTAAAAATTGAAATATCAAAAAATTGAAAAAAGTAGATATTTGATAGTCCTATTTTATTATATATTATATATCACATACAATGCACAGTAATACTATTACCGTCGTCCATAATAAGAAGGACAAAAAATTCTTATCGATACCCTCTACAGAGATTGTTGATAAGAATCCAAAACCAACTTTGGAAAACCCCCAAAGTTCATCTAAGCCACATAAAGCTAGTGTGGTTTTAAAACCTAGTGTAGGTCTAAATCCTACTAAGATTTATCAGTCTCAACCTGTACAAATCCCTGTACCTGCTTCTAAAGGTAAGAAGAGAAAAAACAGATCACGTCGCAAGAAGCAACAACCTATTACCTTACACCAGGATTGTATTTCTGAAATCCCTAGCATCCCGATCATCCCGATCATCCCTATCAAACCTGTTACTGACTCGAGTCATTATGAAAAGAAAGATTACGATCATTTTGTTTTTGATATTACTCAAATCAAAGAATGCTTTAGAGATCGTGATGATCAACTTGAAATTATATATTCACTTTATAAAACAGTGAATGAATTGTACATTAAAATACCTAACCCGGAAATATATCAACTTAATTCGGATTATTCTGAATTTTATTCATCCCTTAAAACAATAAGCTATGTTATTAATGATGGCACAGTAAATGAAATTAATAGGATTCTTAAATCCATTAATCAACAAAAAAAGAAATTATTCGGTGAAACCGATCAATATATAGATCTATTTGAACGATCTTGTGAACGATCTTGTGATACTGGATATTACATGGCCAATTCTTATGGCTACGAACCTACTGGATACGGGTTCTCTACCCCTTGTTGTGGAGCTAAAAGCTCTGGAGTACATATGAGTCAAAATATATGTTTCTATTAATTTGACTTGATTATATAACTTATATAATAAAATCAACCTATAAATAATTATCATAAACCAATTAACAAACCAATTAACAAACCAATTTATATACACAAAAACTTATAACAATAGTCTTGTGTAAATTTGTTTTACAATATTCTATTTGATTTGTTAATTTTTAACATTTTATCTATTTTTTCTATTATTTTGTATATTTTTTCTCTAAGTTTTTCTTCATTAATATTTTTATCAATTAGCAACTTAAAATCATTTTCCCAATATGAATAATCAATTTGAGTATAGAATTTAATTGTACCATCTAAATTAATTAACTTATCTTTTCTTGGAGATTTATTTATTAAACCAAATATAATATCTTCATGATAAGATCCAAACTTTTCTAGTAACAACTTTAAATTTATTAAATCTCTATCTAATCTTTCACTATCTTTATCTTTTTCCACATCAATCATTATTTTTCCAATTGTTATTTCATATATTGATGAACCTAATGACCATACATCACAAGACTTGTCATAATCCAATCCAAATATTATTTCTGGACATCTGTAGTATCTTGTTTGAATTGTATGGTTTTTTGATCCTTGTTTTTCCATTAGACCAAAATCTGTCAGTTTTATTATCGGGTTTTTCAAATCAACCATCAATTCTTTATTTGTTTCCTCTTTTTTATTGGTTATATTTATTTTGTTTGTTTTATTTATTTTACTTTCTATATCTATATTATCATGTTTATTTTCTTTTAATATTTTTTCTATTATGTTCATATGAAATATGTCAGGGACATAATCATAATCACCTTCTTCTGAATCATATGAAGAACAATCAGTATCGTAACATTTTGAATTATATGAACCAGTAGAACAAGAATCATATATATCCGGGTTATCTTCATCTGAATCTGAATATATTTCAGAATCTGATTCTGTGTTTGAGTCTGAATTTGTATTTTCATCTGAATTTGTATTTTCATCTGAATTGGCATCTGAATTTGTATCATAATCTGAATCATAATCTGAATCTAATTCTTCTAAAATATTATTTTTAAAACCAAATTTTTTATTTAATTCATTTAAAAACTTTAATAAAGGTTCATTTGCTACTGATAAAATTTCGTCAATTGGATTTTTTTTCATATTTGAAATTCTTTTCATTTTGTCTACTAAATTATATTTAGTAACCCAGGTTAAAATTTCTTTGTCCCTTTTATTTATTCCCATTAACAAGAAATTTTCTGGTTTAATATCTGTATGTATATATCCACAATCATGTACATGTTTAATTGCTGATTCCATTTGTGGTATTATTTTTTCAACAAAATCTATTGGTAATTTTCTATCGAGTTTCTTTGCTATGTCATATAATGATCCTAATGCTAAATCATAAATTACAATAACATTAGTTTCTTCATAAATAAAATAACCTTGTGGATAATTAATATATTCACTTTTAACTTTATTTAAAAGTAAGGTTTCAGATATTGTTGTCTCCAACATACCCTCTTTATAACTATCATCCATGTGTATTTTGAGTGCTTTGGCTTTTATATTATAAGATTTTTTTATTCTAGAATAGTAGAGGAATTTCTCAAATTCCAAACTAAACCATACTTCTGCATAAGATCCTTTACCTAGTTTATAAATTAAAATATATAAATTATCTTTATTTTCATCATACAGAAAATTTGTGTTTACTATCATTAATTTAAATAATATAATTTCTATTAATGTTTAAAAATTTAAATACTTTATCATTATGTTTAATTATTTGTTAAAAATACTTTTGTGTTAATTTATCTTTCTAATTCTCTAATTTTTTCTTTTAATTTTTTTATTTTTCCATTTAATTCTGATATTATATTTTCATATTCTTCTTTGATTTCTTCAATTGTCATTTTTTTGTAAAAAATTGTGTCTTTACATTGAACTGACCATTCAATATTTTGTGCATTTATTAATATTACATATGTTGGTAAATTTGCACTATTTTTTAAATTACCACCCATTCTAAATATTAATTCTCCATCTTTTTTTGTAAAATATCTTAAATGAGTTCCTAATGGAACTTCTTTTAAATCTTCTACTTTTTTATAATCTTCTAATTTTTTTTCTACATCTTCTTTTGTTAATTTATCTGTAAAAGTAGATTTTGGTCTATCATATCCTTTTATTTTTTTGGACGGTTTTTTCCCAGTTTCCTCTTCTGTTTTTGATTTAATTTTATCCATAAATCCAGCAACAAATTCTTTAGTAGCTGGATTTCTATTCTTTTTGCCTATTGACATTAATACATTATTAATTTCGTTCTCATCTGGTTCTTTTACAGGTTCTATAGTTTTATTGTTAGCTTTTGTTTTTAGTTTAGTCTGTTTTTTTATATTTTTATCCATTTATAATTATTATTAATATATTATTTAATATATAAATTTTTTTATTTTCAAATGTTTATTTGAAAATAAAATAGTAAACATATATAAATATATACAGATATTTATATTTATTATGGATTTAGACTGGTGCACCGAAGATAATTTACAAAATACCTCTATTTTCAATGAACAATCTGTAATTTCATCTAAATCTAAGAAACAGATAGAAAATACTAAACAAAATGAGGAAAATTTTAAAAAAGATGAACTTAAAGTTGAAAATTGTTTTAGTCAAAAGACTAAATGTGAAACTCTTTTTGATATTCTAAATGTATTAGGATATCTTTCTACAGTTTCTAATCATTTAAGAACTTTTATTAGAAGTAAAAGTTTAAAAAATTTTACTGATAATAATCAAAATAATCAAAATAATCAAAATAATCAAAATAATCAAAATAACAATATTGATAATAATATTGATAATGATATTACCATACCAGAAATAAATAATATTTGTATTACTGAATCAGAATTTAATCTGGTCATTAAATATTTAGAATGGATTAGAGATGCATCTATCGATGTTAAAAAACATTTTGCAAATACATATAGAAAAGATAATAGTTATGATCCAAATAGTATTAAATTATTTAAAACTTCTAGTTACAAGTTCTGTAATTTTAAAGAAACATGTTCTGTTCATAGAAACAAAAATAGATCTTGTGATAAAAATCATTTTGTTTTTGAAATGATTATTAATGATATATCTAAATTAATTGATTCTATTAATACTATCGGTTATAACAATTTTAATAATGTCTTAATAAATAAAACTATTCTTGTTTTTTATGATATTAACGATTCTTCTTATATTATTAGTAATCAACCTGAAGAAGAATATAATATTAATAATCCAGATGTTGAATTTATTATTGACAAAGGTTTAGTTTTTAAATCTTTTGATGTTGCTTCATATGTTTTAAATAAAATGTTTGATGAGGCATTTTCTTTTATTAATTACGGAAATGAATCTTTACAAATAAATTTATAAAATTTAAAAAATATTTATATGATAACATATTTTATCATATAAATATAACACTTATTACTAATTGGATTATTATTTACGTAAAACTTGATAATCCATGTTGTTCTTCACCCAATTCATTTTCTAAATAATCCCAATCATGACCAAATTTATAATGTAAATCTTTTTTAGATAATTCACTGTATTTTTCTACAAACTTTAGTAATCCTTCGTCTAAATCAATTTGATCCTGTACATATAAATTTTCTAAACTCAAGTTATTTAATGTCTCGAAATATTTTATTATATGTGTGTTTTGTAACATTTGTTCAATACAATTATATTTAGCTTGGAATAATATCGGAACCTTTATATCTTCACGTTCCTCTAATTCTGAGATATTAACATATAATAATTTTGGATTTTCTACAGGTATTACATATTTTATCTTTTTCCATGTTTCATATTCATTTTTGGTTCTTGATATACACTCAAACAATTTATCTCTTTTCTTTTTTTCCATTTTTTCTATTTTTGTATCTATTGATCTCAAACTTAGTTCTATTTTTTTTATTTTATTTAATTCTAAATTATATAAATCCATCACTTGGTCACACATTTTTAATAATTCCATTTTCTTTTTCTCTTTAATTTCTGATTCTAAATCTACTTTTTCTCTTTGTTTTATCTCATCAAATTTTTCTACCGATTCTATTTTTATTTCGTTATCTGTTATTTTTATATTCTCATATGATTTAGGTTTAATTACCAATTCCATTTCTGGTTCTGATATATTTATTGGTTTAATTTCTTCATTTTGTTCTTTAATTTCTTGAGTTGACTCTATACTTGACTTTTCCTGTGTACTAAATCTTTTTCTTATATTCGATATTTGATTTAATACAGGTTTTAAAATTGAATTTGGAGTATTAGTTTTTTCTTCTGGTAATTTGGTATTTGTCTCTGATAAGTTGATCTTTTCATCAAAATTAACTTTTTTAACATTAACTGCTACAGTATTTTTTTCTGTTTGATTATCATTAGAAACATTATCTGACAAAAAAAGATATGAGTAATCTAAATTGATTTGTTTTTGAATAGAACCATTTACTTCATATAATTTTCCATCTATGTATTTAATAATCCCATCATACATGATTCCTGAATATTTTACAACATAAATATTATCAACATATGATTGTTCTCTTTTCCATACCCTTTTATATAACTCTTCAATTATGTCAAAAAATTCACTTTTAATAATAACATCAGGAACTAATAAATTTTTGTCTACTAAATAGTATTTCATTTAATATATAAAATATTATTTACATATATTTAATACCTTTTATTATGTTAATAACTATTGGATAAAAATTGATATTTATTTATAATTTTGATATATTATATATTATATAAAATATGTCAAATAATGATTTTAATAATGATTACAACAATCAATTTAAAAATAACAATTTAAAAAAAAACAAATTTGACAACAACAGAAACTATAATCATAACCAAAGACAAAACCAAAGACAAAACCAAAGACAAAACCAAAGACATAACCAAAGACAAAACCAAAGACAAAACCAAAGACAAAACAAATTTAATAATGTAAATAATCAAAACCAATTTAATAATGGAATTAACCAACCAGTATTTTTAAATCCATTTATGAATCAACCCTTTATTTGTCAACCCTTAATTTGTCAACCTCAAACTCAAGATTTTTATTTTAACAACGGGTCTAATTATTATAATCCTAATTTCAAAAATCATAACAAATATAAAAATTATAATAAAAAAGGTCGACCTAATAGATCTGAAAAATTTTATGATGTGAATAAAAATAAAACAAATGGTTCCAAGGATAAAACTAATGGTTCAAAGGATGATGAAACAAAAGATGATGAAATAAAAGATGATGAAATAAATGAAGAAAATGAAGAACCCAAAAAGAAAATTTTAATTAAAATAAAGAAATCAGATGGGATTGGTTCAGAAAAAAAGGAAATTACTGATATTAACGAATTGGATGAAGAAGAAAGAAAAATTATTGGAGACATAATTAAAATGATAGAAAATGAACAATTTTCTGATAAAAAATCTAATGAAAACCCTCAAAAAAAGAAGAAAAAAAAACCAATTGTTATTCTAAGTAGCAAATCTATGGGTGATGATTTAGGTAATTTAGGTATATCTGGTAAATCTGATAATACATTATCTAGTATTTTTTCTTCATTAAAGGGTGATAAAAAGAAAGAACAGGTTAATTATTTGGAGGATTCTGACTCTGAATCAGAAGAACAAATAACTAATTATAAAGAACTTATTGATAAAAAATCATCAAGTTCTGATCCTGATCTTTGTTCTGATCAAATAAAAATATTTAAGTTTTATGATTTGTTGGGTAAAAATGAAATTAATAATATTGACGATTTGATTAAACTCTCGGATCACTATATTAAGGAAATTAATTATGTTAAAAAAAATGATATTTCTGATAAATTAGAAACAATTCTTGATGAAGTTATGATTTATAATAATAAAATTATTGTATTAAATAATAAAATTACAAAGTTTAATGATAAATTTATTTTAAAAATGAAAAAAATTTATAATATTGATAAAGTTGAAGATTTGAAATCTGAAACAGAATCTGAAACAGAATCTAAATCTGAATCTGAAACAGAATCTAAATCTGAATCTGAAACAGAATCTAAATCTGAATCTGAATCTGAAACAGAATCTGAATCTGAAACAGAATCTGAATCTGAAACAGAATCTGAATCTGAAACAGAATCTGAATCTGAAACAGAATCTAAAACTCTAAATATTAAAGAATATAATATTAAAAAAAAATCACAAAAAATGGTTAAAAAGTTTAATAAAAAAATTATAAATTATAAGAAAAAAATATTAAATTTAGAAGAGAGATACAAAAAAATAAATTTTGGTAAAGAAAAAAATATATATTATTTGAACAACAATTTATACACAATTAATTTAGAAAAAGTTAATAAGATAAACAAATCACTAATTATGTTAAAAAAGATGATAGGAATAGAAAAAATAAAAGACCAAATAATAGATATGATATTATATTACTTGATGGATTTTGAGAAATCGAATAATAATATGTTACATATGTCAATAGAGGGATCACCAGGTTGTGGTAAAACTAAATTGGCAAAAATATTAAGCAAAGTACTATGTGGTTTAGGTATACTTGAAACAGATAAAGTTGTTTATGCCAGAAGAACAGATTTAATTGGACAATATGTAGGCCACACAACAGCAAAAACACAAAAAATGATTGATGATGCAATAGGTGGAGTTCTATTTATTGACGAAGCATATTCATTAGGAAGTTCTAAAAAAGATTCTGGATCAGACAGTTTTTCACGAGAATGTTTGGATATACTAAATCAAAACTTATCTGACAACAAGAAAAAATTCATTTGCATAATAGCAGGATATTCACATGAATTAGAAAAATACTTTTTTTCGACAAATCCAGGATTACCAAGAAGATTCCCTTTTAGATTTAAGATAGGTGAATATTCTGGATTAGAATTATGTAAAATTTTTGTTCATAAAATTAATAAATTAGGATGGAAATTAGAATCAAATATTATTGATTTGGAAAAATTCTTTACATCGAACAAAGAATTATTTAAATTTTTTGGAGGTGATGTAGAAACATTTATACAAGATATTAAATATACCCATTCCAGAAGGGTAGTTTGTGCTGATATTTCTGAATATAGAATAATAACTACAAATGATATTTTAAAATCACTTGATAAATTTAAATCAAGAAGATCTGATGAAATGGAAAAAAACCAAATTTATAAAACTTTGTATTTATAATTTTGTTACAAAAACAAAAATATAATTTTGGTACAAAAACAAAAATATAATTATCTAAATTAGAGATATTTACTATTTTTATATATTAAATTGAAAACTTTATTATATAAAATATTTTTTTATCTTGGTTATTTATAATAAAATAAAATGTTATCAACAATAATAAAAATTTTAATAATTATCGCTATTATATCAATATTTTTGTATTGGATTAATATTAATGATCCTAAAAATAAAGAAGAATTAGAAGAATGTGATTTAGAAAATTTAGATTTAGATCAACTCGTTATTTTAAATAGAAAACCTGAATATAGAAAGCTTATTGATAAAATTATTGAAAGTAAAAAATTTATTTTTACCGATAAACAGTTAGCTATTTTAAAAAATCCTAATCAATTTTACAAAGTATCGGAAAATGGAGATGTAAAAAATATTTCGAATATGATTTATAGTAATTGTATTAATAATTTGGATTCTGTTATACCTCCTAATGTTGAAATGTTTGATAACTTAGCTTTAGAACAAATATCTGAATCTGATAATTTATATGATAATATTGTTAAAGAATTTAAACAAGATATCGATAATACAATTAAACCTGATTGTCAAAATTCATGTATTTTATCTAACCCAAAATATCTTAGAAACTATTATCAAGATCTTTATGGAAATAAAGTTAAGGCTGATTTAATTGACTATTTTGCTGATTACTATACCAATATCAATATTGATAAACCAAAAGAATGCTTACCGGTAGAAACACTTATCGGTAAACCTAATTTTATTATACCTGACCAATATAATATACAAAAATATATGACTAATGCCTATAATGTAGATTGGAGCCGAGTTATTAACCCGAATACTATATTATAATTTTACTATTTATTATATATATATTTTATATGAACTAGTCTATTTCTATATAAAAAAGTTGATTTTATTGAAAAAGTTGATTTTTTATTTAAATATATTTAAATATATATTATTATATTTACATATAAAATGGCTACTATTAATATTTTTTCATGTGATATTGCTGAATATACCAAACATTTAAGCAGTCTTAAAGAAGATCCTAAGGTATATGAGGAACATCTTAAAAAGCTTAATGAAAAATATGTTGACCTTACTAATAAGATTAATCAATTTCAAATCGAACGTGCAGATCTTTTAACTAAATTACGTGATACTCATCAAAAATATAAAGAACTTTTTGGTCATTCTAATATCCAAAATAAACTTAATGAAGAAAATGCTGATGATGAATCAGATGGTGAAAAGACTAAACCTGGTAAACGTGGTCGTAAGAAGAATGATGATAAAGAAGAAAAGGCTGATAAAGAAGTTAAAGCTGATAAAGAAGTTAAAGCTGATAAAGAACCCAAGGTTGATGATCTTAAGAAACTTGAAGATGAAATTCTAAATGAAGATATTCCCAAGATCAAAACATCTAAATCCAAAAAAAATAAGGATGAAAAGGTTGAAGCTAAGGTTGAAGCTAAGGTTGAAACTAAAGTAGAGGAAAAGGTTGAAGTTAAACAAGAAGAACCTGTTAAAGCTAAAAAGGGAGCTAAGAAAGAAGAAAAAGTAGAAGAAAAAGTAGAAGCTCCTGTAGAGGAACCAGTTAAGACAAAGAAGAGTACCAAAAAAGAAGATAAAAAAGAAGAAAAAGTAGAAGAAGTTAAGGCTGAAGAAGAGCCTAAAAAGAAATCTACTAAAAACAAGACAAAGTAAATTAATTTAATTGATTGATCTAATTGATCTAATTGATTAGATCAAAGTTAAGTGATTATAAATTTTTATATAATAATTTGTAAATTTATTTAATAAATTTATAAAAAATTGATTTTGTAATTATAAAAATTAACATATATATTTGAAATGGCAATTCGTATAATTAATGGTACAATAAGTGATAAAAGTAATTTAAAAAATATGCGAAGGAAAAAAAATAAAGAGTGTAATATTATATATGAAGATGATGAAGATATGAAAAAAGATTATAATTATTTAGTTGCATGCGAAAATGAAAGAGTTTCTAGATTGGTTAAATTCTTTAATGATTCATATGAAAAACATATAGAACAAGTAAAAAAAGAACATGAAACCAAGAGTTCAGAGATATTAAAAAATTCTGTTTTAGATGATTCTGAGAAATTTATCTTGGAAACTATATCTAAAAATATTAATAAATCTATTAATAAATCAATTAATAATACTGATAATTGTAAGGAACAAATAATAAATATATCTGGTATTAATATTGAAGAAAAAAAGATTAAATATCTTAAGAAAAAAAAACAACTAGATGAAGAGTTAAAACAAAAAATTAATGATATTAAAGAAAATAATAAGGTTTTTATTAGTATGATATAAAAATGTGACACTTTTAAGATGTAATTATTTGTTTAATTTATAAGAAAACAAATTGATAAATAAAAAAATTGATTTTAATACAATCTATTATACTAATTAATATACATATAAAACTAATATATAAATGAATAAGCTAACTAAAGAAAGTACCCAACTAAAACTTCTATTACAAAAAAATATAGAAAATATTCTAACCAAAATTAATAAAAATGAAAAAATTGATATTGAAGAGCTAGTTTCTGTTTTTGACGAAATTGTTGATCAAACTGAAAAATATAATCAAATAATTAATTCTTGGTATGATCCAAAACATAGATCTGATGTTGATCTTTTATTTCAAGCATTAGCTGATGAACAACGATTTTCAGAAAAAGCTATGGATTATGCTCTTGTTTCATTTGATCCTAAAGAAATTTCACAAAGTGAAAGAACTAATACTAATTATGGTTCAGAACCTGCTAATTCAGAACATGCTAATTCAGAACATGCTAGTTCAGAACATACTAGTTCAGAACAAACAGTTTTAACAGAAATAGGAATAAATAGTACAAATGAATCTATTTTACCAAATACAGTAATTGAAACTGTTGAAGCAATTCCATTTACAGTTGTACAAGCTGTAACAGCTATAACAGAATCAAGTGGTGTAAGTGATCCAACAAATTTACCAGATCAAAATGTAGTTCAAGTTAAATCAGAACCAGTAATTGAAATTGTACCAGAGTCATTAGAAAGTAATGGACATATAACAATACTTTAGGAGTGACTTAATAATTCTAAACAAAATTTATTAAATCAGTGTATCCTCCAATAAATTTTTTTTTAAAAAAAATTATTGGGTAAGTTTTATGATTTGGATCAATACCTAATGATGGATCTAAATTGCTAAGTGAACCTAATAATCTTAAAAAAATATCATAATGTTTATCTATAATATAATTTTTATATTTAATATTTTTGGATTTTAAATACTTTTTAGCGTTATTACAATATCCACAATATGATAAGCTAAACATAACAAAGCCATCATTTTCATTATTAATTTTATCGTATAATTTTAATACTTTGGTATCCATAAAAATTTGATATATATATATATTACAAATAAATAATATACTAATATAAATACTAATTACGTTTGTAAAATATTATGGATAATTTAGTTTATATTTTTGATAACTATACATTTTCAAATAATACTTTTACATTTAATTTTATAAAAAGATGGATTTGTTATCAAATTAACAATATAATTAATAACCCAGATCTTAAAAATAAATATAATAATATAATTCTAATAAAAACTTGTCCTTTATCAAAAGTTTGTTTTAATGTTCAAAGTGAAAATATTTTTAATATATTTAAAATTGTTAATGGAATAATTTTTAAAAAATATGATGTTTATCCTAATATTAATTTAAAAAGTATCGCAGAAGAAATAATAAATTATAAAGACGAAAATAATAAAATATTTATATTTACCTCAATCTATCAAATTGGACTAACAAATACTAATGTTGAGTTTATAACTGAAAAATTTACACAAGTTAAAAATCCTATTGAAATGATAAATATTGGTAAGTATCCATTTTTAAAACAAACTTTTCCTTTTGTTAATGAATATTTTATAGATTCAAAAATATCACATATTGATAAAAAAATAATTGAAAGTTTAGAAAATATATTTGTTATTAACAAAATTAAAACTGATGATTTAGATTTTATAACAAATAATATGATTGAACAAAATAATTTAGAAGATTTAATAACTTTGATGTATAAAATTGAGCTAGTTTTGTTAGAATTTATTGATGAATCAGTTGATTTTGAAAAAAATTTAGATCAATTTGTGGATTCTTTTAAAAAAATTATCAATAAAGATATTAATTATTTTGATAACCATACAATTATATTAAATCTAAGAACATATTTGAATCAAATAAAAAGAATTTTTGAAAAAAAATATAATAAATTTCCAATCAGTATTCCTATAGAATCTTTAGATATATCATTATCAGAGACTCATATCAAATATATATTAGAATTTTATCAATCAACTTATCCAAAAATTTATAATAATTACTTAGGATCAAATATTAAAAATAAAAAAATTGCAGATAAAACTAGTTTAATTGATTACTCTAAAATATTAAATCTTCAGAAAGTTTCTGATCACTTAATTACAGATGATTCTAAAACTTTTGTTAGATCAAATATTTCAATGTCAAATTGGATTGATGAATACAATGAATATAATCCATTTGGTTTACTTTTAAAATATAATGTTTCTAAATTTAGTTTTAAAGGTTTAATAGATGATAATTCAAGTATTTTAAATAATTATCCTAATTTAGTTATAGGATCTATTTCATCAAATTTTGTTTCCATGTTTGATTATTATCAATTAATACAAAATGATTTAGAAAATAATGTTGTTAATCAAAATTTTAATGAAAACTTAGAAGATAATGAAAACAATAACATTGAATTTAAAGTTAAAGAAAACTTAAATATTAATTCTTTTGTAATTACAGATAATCTTAATGGAGACACAAATATTATGTTACCTATATTTATAAATAAAGATCATTGGAAAATTGTAAGATCATTGTGGACATATCATATTACTTTTATAAATAATTGCTTTGAATTTGAATATAATAAAAAAATGGACAATATTTATTTTTTATCACTATTAAAATGTTTTAATAACTTTAGTATTAACCAAAATTTATCAGAATCAAATATCAGACTTTTCATTTACTATTTAAGAACATGTATACAAATTATGATTGATAATCATTATATATCAAGTATTGAAAAAGAAACTGATAAATTTAAAACTTTCTTGACTTTTAACAATAATGATTCACCAAAATTTAAAAATGATAAATTAAAATTTTTTGGTTTTGAATTAATTATTAGATTTATCCAATTGATCGTTAGTTCTAATACAAATGTTGACAAATTAAAATCAAAATTAATTATTATGAGAAATTATATTATAAATACCCATATTGAATTAAATTTTACATTAGATTATTGGGAAAATATTAAATCTAAACAAAACGAGAAAGATAAAGAATTAGAAAAAAATATTGCTATTTGTGAAATAATTCAAAATTTAAAATCATGGTTTGATCTTGAAGTTGATTTAATTGCTTTATGTGAACTTGTTAACAAAATTTATTCATTAAAAAACTTTAATCAATTCCTTAAATTTATTGATAAAAATAATGGTTGTATGCCTATTAATTCTACTGAACCATATAGTTGTAATTCTTTCAAATCTATTTATGATAATCTTATAAATCCAAAGGTTTTTATTATGGATAATTTTAAAAAACAAATTAATATTGACTCGTATGTTAACAATTAATTTGATTTTTTATTTTATATAATATAATTTTTATATCAAATTCAAAAGAAAAAATTGATTTAATTTTAATAAATAAAAGGATTATATATTATACTCCTTATATTAAATGAAAGTTTCTAAAATAATCGAAGAATTAAAAAAGGATCCGGATGAAATGTTAAATTCTCTTGAAAAAGATGGATTAAAAAAAGTTATTGATTATTTATCTGATAAATATTACAATAAAAATGAATCACTTGTTTCTGATCAACTATTTGATTATATTAAAGATCATTATGAAAAAAATTATAATGAAAAAATACAAGTTGGTGCACCGATCGCCTCTAATTCTAATGGTAAAACTAAATTACCTTATTATATGGGTAGTCTTGATAAAATTAAACCATCTACTGGTACTTTTAACAAATGGATTGGTGATTATCCTGGACCCTATGTTATTTCATATAAATTAGACGGAATTTCTGCTATGATTTATAAAAAAGCTGGTAAAGTTTATATGTATACACGTGGTAATGGTATTGAGGGACAAGATATTTCTCATTGTATTGAACCAATGGGTATTAACACTTCAAAATTACTTGATGGTGATGCAATTAGAGGTGAATTAATTATGTCCAAGGATAATTTTAAAAAAATTGCTGATAAAATGGCTAATGCTAGAAATGCTGTTTCTGGTATTGTTAATACAAAAAAACCTGATCCTAAAATGTTAAAATTAGTTGATTTTGTTACTTATTGGGTATTATATCCTGAATTTAAAACATCTGGTCAATTAAAATATATTAAAACTAAACAATTTGTACCATCGTGTGTTGATTATATTGAAAAAAAAAATATTAGTATTGATGAACTTTCAGATATGTTAATTAAAGCTAGATCAAATTATAAATATGAAATTGATGGAATAGTAGTGATTGATGATTCTAAATTTTATCCTCAAGATGTTGGATCTAATCCTGCTTGGGGATTCGCTTTTAAACAAGTTTTAACTGATCAAATTGCTGAATCTACTGTTGTTGATGTTATTTGGGAAATATCAAAGGATAAATATATTAAACCCAAAATTAAAATTAATACGGTGGAATTATTAGGATCTGAAATTACTTATGCTACTGCTTTTAATGCTAAATTTATTGTTGATAATGTTATTGGACCTGGTGCAATTGTTAAAATTATTAAATCTGGTGACGTTATTCCCTATATCCAAGAAATTGTTAAACAATCTGACTCTGGTAAACCTAAAATGCCCTCAGTTAAATATGAATGGAACGAGACTGAAGTTGATATAATTGCTACTGAATTAGATAAAGAAAATATGAATAAAATTATTGTTAAAAAACTATGTTTCTTTTTTGAAACACTCGATATTAAATTTATGGCTGAAGGTACTATACAAAAATTTGTTGATAATGGTTATGATGATTTACCTAAAATATTAAAAGCTGATAAAACTAAATTAAGCAAAATTGATGGTTTGGGATCTAAATTAATTGATAAAATTTATGAAAGTGTTTCTAATGGTCTTACTGGTAGAAGACTACATGAAATTATGGCTGCATCTCAAGTATTTGGTAGAGGTATTGGAGTAAAAAAATTTAAAGCTATTACTGATGATTATCCTAATATTATCGATATTTATAAAGTTTATGGAAAGGATCATATTACCAAATTAATTAATGGTATTAATGGATTTGAAACTAAAACTACTACCAAGATTGTTGATAATTTTGATGAGTTTATCCTTTTCTTCAATAATCTACTTAAAATTAAACCTGATCTTATTAAAGTTGATAAAGCTGAAAAACATGATAAAGATGTAAAAACAGATAAATCTGATAAATCTGACAAAACAAATAAATCTGATACAGATAAAAAAGTATCAAATAAATTAAAAGATTTTATTGGTAAAACAATTGTATTTACTGGTTTTAGAGACAAGGAAATTGAAAAACAACTGGAAGATCTTGGATCTAAAATAACATCTTCTGTTAGTAAAAATACTGATTATGTTATTGCTGCAGATACAAATGAAGAATCTAATAAAGTTGTTAAAGCTAAAGATCTTGGTATCAAATTACTTTCTAAAGATGAATTTTATACCAAGATTAAATAATTTGATTTAATTTGATTTAATTTGATTTTTTTTATTTAATTTATTGATTTATTGACAAAATAATAAATTGATAATGTATTTAAAAAAATGTATATATATAAAATAAAAAAGATGAGTTCTAATGAAACAAATAAAACTGATGAAAAAAATAAAAATAAGGAAACAAATGAATCAAATCCAAATGATATTTCTAATCAACCATCACCAAGAAAGAGAATGAGATTAACGATTAAAAATCCTTATGAAATTGGTTATCAAAGTGATCATTCATCTGGTTCAACTGATCAAACTAATCAAACTAATCCGATTAATAAAGAAGGTGAAAATCAAGAAGATGATCAAAATGAACAAAATGGTATATCAGGACCCAGAGCCAAATATTATTGTGAAAATACAAATTGTGACCACAGAAAATATAATACAATTAAATGGAATGATTCAAATAAAATTCCAATAAATATAGTAAATAATATTGATGATTTAATTGAATTAGGAAAGTTTTATCATTGTAGGATGAGAAGATTTTACAACTCGATAGATTTAAAAATATTATTTAGTATTTCAACATATTTACAAGAATTAAATTCAATGGTTGGATTGAGTAAAATAAAAGAAGAAATTGTCAATATGATTATTTATTTGTTAATTATGAAAAATTCTGAAAAAGGATTAAGTTCAGATATGCTACATGCTGTAATAACTGGTAGTCCTGGTTGTGGTAAAACAACATTTATTGAAATTATTGCTAAAATTTATACAAAATTAGGAGTATTGAAGAAAGGTCATATTGTTAAAGCTAAAAGATCAGATTTAATTGGGAAATATCTTGGTCATACTGCTGTTCAAACTCAAAAGAAAATTGATGATGCTAAAGGTGGTATTTTATTAATTGATGAGGCTTATTCATTAGGTAATCCTGAAGGAAGAGATTCGTTTTCTAAAGAATGTATTGATACATTAAATCAAGCTCTTTCTGAAGATAAAGGTGAATTTATTTGTATAATTGCTGGTTATAAAAATGCTTTAGACAATTCTTTTTTTAATTATAATGAAGGTTTAAGACGAAGATTTCCTTTTAGATTTGATATTGAATCTTATAATGCAGAAGAACTAGGAAAAATTTTTATGAAAAAAATAAATGAATACAATTATTGGGCTATCGAATTTGAATTGGGTGATTTAAATAAAAAAATTAAAGATAATTATAAATATTTTGAAAACCAAGGTGGTGATATGGAAACTTTATTTTTAAATTTAAAAATTGTTCATAACAAAAGAGTATTTTTATTACCAACTGATCAGAAAAAAAAACTTTTAATTATCGATATTGCCAATTCTATCGATAAGTTTATCAAACTTAAAGGTGACTATTTTAAATCAAAACATGAAACTCCATTCGGATTATATGTATAATTAAAAAATTATTATTGTTCAATTAAAAAAATTATTAATTTTATTATTAATTTTTATTTTATTATTATTAAATTTAGTTGTAATATGCTCTGAATATATTATCAAAATAATATGATATGATCTAGAAAAATTATTAATTTATTGTCATGATCAAACTTTGATATAGGTTTCATTGTTACTTTTCACATAATTAAGTTTAAAAATACATAAATTTCAAAAATAAAAATAAAAAATATTTTTTTTTTTTTAATTAAAATAATAAAAAGTTTTTTTAAAATAAAATTACTATTTTTATTTTTTTTTTAAACTTCCAACTCTCTCAAGTATAAAAAGCCGAAAAATAGCCGGAAAAAAGCCGAAAAAGCCGAAAAAAAAGCCGAAAAAGC
>JACCDO012351683.1_pt1 | contig 31179 bp, 29 predicted proteins | sample 7446101 | NCBI WGS metagenome assembly JACCDO01 (sample SAMN15323440, study PRJNA562643) | freshwater metagenome | isolation source: river surface water | place: USA:Blue River Watershed | collected 2017-08-16
AATCGCCAAATTGTACCGGCATGTGGTACCAATTCAATTAAGGTAATTCAATCCTGATTTAATCTCGCCCAGTAACATATAAACATGCTTATAAACTCACTCAGTAAAGTTAATATATACTCGTTTTCACGTTATTGAATGATCTGCTTGGTTTTGACGTAATCAAATAAAATATGTAATATTTTTTTTTCGAGTAATTAATTAAATAATTTAACAAATAATACACGAATAGATATGTCGCTATATACATTATACACTACCAGACATTTCTCTTTCAAATACTAGGGTAACAGTTTTTGATCTTTCTGGAATATTCGAAATAAGTGCATCAACTATTTGTTGATATGGTGCACCAGTACAATCAAACAATGATTTTCTCCATTTTACATTTCCCGCGAATTGCATAATGTCACTCATAGGTCCCGCAGCCTGAAAGCCTTGCGACCAACATGTAGTTGCACGCAAGATATCGCCTTTTTTCTCCCCATTACTGCCATCTTTTGTGACAATTGGACAAGGGAATCCTTTCGGTGGTTTGTCAATATTCAGTCCAAACGGGACTTCGTAAGAGACGCTAAAAATGGTGCTCTGCTCAAACACCGGCATAAACTTAACATTTATGTTCTTGTATCCTTCACCAAGTGATATATCAAGAAATGTTGCAGTTGGTGGAGTAGGAACTGTTTCTCCGCTTTTACTACTGGAATAAATACCTGATTTAGATGCTCTGCGTAGGTGAGTACGTGGCTGCAATAAGCCCAGCGAACACGTTAGTGCAAGAAGGAATATGTTAATCAGTAGCAACTTCATTGTATTCAGTTTACTTTTAGTAGATGCATGCGTGACTCATTCCAGACTCGGAATATACATCAATATATAAACGCAGTAATTAGTATGTGAACTCGGAACAACTTAAATAGGGAGTGAGTAACTGAAAGATATAGTTAATGAGTTAGTTAGTCAGTCATATTGTTGAATAAGATAATGTGAAAGTGGTAATTGTGGAAATGATTTCTTGAACGAACTAGTGAGTGATAAAGCGAAATATTACAACATTTACTATTTAAATTATCGATTTATTTCTATTTATATCATATAATATTATATTTAAACGGACCAGCCGGCCGGCATTTTTGACCCCATCCAAAAACCGCAATCTGGTCCGAAAAAAGATAGTGCAGTGAAGAATAAAACCGCATCAATTACTATGTCGTCGATCTACGCACAAGTGCTAAAAATTACCCCAAAGGCCTACCAAAATAGTGCCAAAATCCTATTGAATCACGGATGCACTTTGTACACTCAATTACCTAAAATTGCAAGAATTGCTTTTCCTGCTGTCCCATTCGCATTATGGATGATTTATCCGGCATTAACTGCAAATTTTAAAGAGAGTATTGGACTTCCATCAGGTATTGCTTATTTAATCAATCTGTCACTATTTATATCTCATAAATTATATTTTTACTAGGTTTACCAGAGAAAGTTACTGCTGGAGCCAAGTTTGAACTTGCCGATATTGATACAATGCCAGGTTCCAAGTAGACTTTATTAATATAGATTAGACTGGTTGCGTGGTTTATTTCTTAGCACACACAATTGTTAACTTTGTAAGTAATCACATGTATTTTATCAAATTTTACAGTATGTATAAAAAACTAATTTAATTTGGGCAAATATCCTATCGTGTAAGAGTGCTTTCGAACATCATCAAGTTCAGTATTGAGTGCCGAAGTATCTATTTTAACTGTTTTCAGTTTATTCTCTATATTTGCTTGACCTTTCTTTCTTTCTTCATCAAAAAATTTTGAATAACATTTTCGAACATTATTATTACTGACTGGTACATTACTCATCGATGTAGTATATTTACTTAATTTTTTCTCTTCAAAAACGGGTATTGTAGCTTTAGTATCCGTTAGATTATTTGTGATAGAAGGAAGTACTTTATTCATCTTTAATGCATTTAATTCAATGAATAATGAATTCTTTTGTATTGATAATTGTATTATTTGGTGCACTGGATGCGTCTTAGCAACGTCAGATGGCAATAGATTCTTATGGTTTCTAACTAATCCCGTCGCTCCAGCATCACATAGCAACTTAACAATTTCAATTTCACCATCTCTTGATGCGATATGTAGCGGTGTGTCACCATTATTATCTACAGGATCTAGTTCAAGATATGATTCAAAATGTATTATTAATGCTTCAACTGTCTCCGTTAGGCGACGTTTCACCGCTAAATGCAATAACGAGTAATTTAATGGATTATTTGATTTCATGATAGTATTAACATCGGGTCCAACGTGATATAATTTCTCTATAGCACTTACATCATTCAAGTATACTGCCATATGTAATGCCGACACTCTATCCGCTGGATCATCAACCAGGGAGAGTGCAACGGCCACATCCTCCTTATCAATATTCGATGGTATTTGACTTTTAGGTACTTCAAAACCACCAAATCGTGTAATATCATTACAATTTAATGCCGTTATTTCATGCGTTGCACGTCGTCCACACAATCCATCCAAACACATTCCATAAATAATGTGTTCCTGACGCGAGCAACCGTATCCAAATGTTATTAACTCACTAAAATTTGGTGCATTAAAACTTTGTAAATAATTCATTGGTGGTTTAAAAACACGACGTGGTTTATGTATTGATTTTATTATTTTCTTTTTTTGTGGAGGAGATGAATGAGTAGATGTATCATTGCCACGATGATCAGCAGCTACGCATGCGACAGGTGTTGGGATGGTAGTGGGTAATACGTTATCATTGTTCACACTGGTATTGCAACTATCAAGGAGAGAAATATTCTCATCTGGATGTGTCATAGTATCCGTTATGTTCATGTCAGTAGCTACAACCACAGCTACAGGACTCGTGAAAGCTAGTTCCTCTAGATGGTTCTCTTCTTTGCTTTCAATACGAGGTTGTGTTGCATCACCTACGTCACTACTAGGTTCTTCAGCGGTTTCACTAAATTGCAGAAGCATAAATTCTTTATACTTCGAGATGTCTCGAACCAAAGGATCCGCTGCTACGACTGTAGTAGACTCGCTTGGCACAGGGTCACTCGTAAGCGGTATTGTCGATACTACCGTGTTTTCCTCTTGATGATTACTAGCCGTTACTTTCTCCATTTTATTTTCTTTATCTTTTATTAATTGTAATTCTTCTTGTTCACGACGTATTTTTCTTTTTAATTCTTTAATTTCTTGTTGTTTTTGTATTTGATAGTTCACCAAGATATTGAAGTGCTTCGAAACACTGTTATTATCATTTTCATTCAACGGAATCATATTTTTTGCTGATTTTAATGGTTTGCTCTTACGAGTTGATTCAATTGATTTTCCTGTTGCTAATAAATACCTTACTTTCCTGGTGACGGAGTCGGTATACGAAACTACTGACTCATTACCATAATCATCATGGTCTTTTGTAGTATTAGTAGGAGTAAACACAGCGCGTGTACCAGGCATATCCATTGCTGGAGGAAGAGCAAAATCATACGAATCTTGCTGTTTTATTGATTCATTTGGTTTGTTAAGTACGTCATTTTCGTCGTCATCGTCGTCATCGTCGTCAACACGAAGTTTTTTCAATTTTCTTTCTTTGATTTTCATTTCTTTTTCTAATTTTTCTCGACTTAAATCTTGCAGCAAATCTAATTCTTTACTCCAATTACGCCAATATGAACTTGAAAATTTTTGTTTTTGAAAATTTGTTAATGTTTCATCATTTTTTATTTCAAATTCTCTAGATGCAACAATATCCTATAAAGAAATAAATATGTAAGTGTGTAATTACGTGAATGGTGTATAAATATTTGACTAACCATTGTTGATGTTATTAATGTATCATTACTCTTGATGTCTCGACTATCATCAGCTTCATTATACTTACTTGACGTATAACCAAACCTTTCATGACCAAAAACATCATGAAAACGAAGCGATTCATTTAAGGTACTTTTTAATTCGTTATAATTTCTTGTTGCTAATGACGGTAATTCATTATTAACATCAACTTTCATATGAACCCAATCAGCTTTTAACTTGGCTGACACTAGTTGGTCATTTAGTTGTTGCTGCTGCGTTGCCTGCTCTTTGCGTTGACTATACCAATTTTTAAATGATTTAAACTTCCCACCAGATGAATTATTGTATTTATTATCGCTGATTTCAGCATTTGAAGCGTTCTCGTCAATAACACCATTAGGAGACTGCTCCACTGCAGACTGACTCATATTTTATCTGTTATCTACTACAATTCGCTCATTTCAACTTGCTAATCACCTCATTTTTCACTATGCAGTCACTATTATATTTATTTATTTTCTTGAAACAGGCAATCGGGGCCGTTTACTGCCGGTACCATATTAAATCATTTTCATTCAAAGCCACAATCATGCTTATCAGTCATTATAGACGTCTCAATTCTTTTAACAATCATTTATCAATATTTACGTGAAAAATTCATAAATATCGGTTTTCCCTACTCTTCTCTCATACCCACAATTATGTACACAATTCCAATATTATACTGAATGTAACTACTTCCGCGATTAATTTAGACACAAGCTTTGAAAAAATTAAATAACCTACAAATGTTTATTATTAATGTCATCGTCCACACCCCATAATTATTTTTAAGAAAATTTTGTTGCAGTAACTTATTGTGACAAGGTTGCGTGTTTGAAGCCGCAGAAGGACCCGCAAGTGGGTTGAAATCGGTTGAAACAGCTAGTTGCTGGAGTATTTAACCGGAAGACAGAGATTTCTTACTTAGATAGCACAACTGTCGTGAAATATCTCAAACTTGTATATATCACTTAAAATGATGTTTAACGTATTATTTCTGCTAGCGGTGGTGACTGTAGCTTTGGCAGAGCAAGTTATTGATTTAACTAATGACACTTTAAACACAGCAGGGATTGGCTTCTCGTTTATCAATAGTCAATCAATGAATACAGGCAAATCCCTAATTGCAAGTAATTTACCAAATTGTCAAATTGGTAATCTTGACGCGCTATACTTCTATGTATACGGCTGTTCTATTCCCATATCCTTTATTTCTACCATGATCAATGAGAATGAAGGTTTTTTATATACATCTGATAAAAGTTTAACAACGATAAATAATGTATCACAAACTTCATTATTATTAGCAAATATGTGGAATTTAGAGTTAACTTATGAAAATAAGAGTATCAGTATGACTGATTATAGTGCATTAAAGGAGTTACAAGGTTGTAAAGTTGAGTTGAAGGAATCATTGATTGAAATTGGATGTGGTTCATTGAATTGTGAAGGGTGTAATGCCATTAATTTTTTTTCTTATTATAATTTTTATACTGCTAAGTTTCTTGTACAATAAATAAATAATTTATAAGGAGTATAGCTCGATATATTGAACATTAAGGATAACATTTACTACGTTGTATTTAATACATAGAATAAACAAGTTTACATTATAGTTACAGACAATAATGGTTTCATAAGCACCATCTTCACAAATTTTCCTAACTATATTCACTGCTTAATCAGTGGTAAAATCCTTTGCCTAATGATGGAACTAGCGAGTGTAGAAACTAACTGAATACAGATAACATGCGAGAGGTTTGATGGATCATAATCAGATGGAAAATTAACTAATTTTTTTGCTAATTTAAATTTAAAATTATCATTTCCTAACGCTGTATTAGTCATATCTTTGTAATACATAATCATTTGAATCTCTAATGATTGATACGGATGAGCAAAGGAGTATTCACAACGATCACTGTAAAATCGCACTGGTGATGGATATCTACATTGTAAAGTGCCAACATTGAATTGACGCGCAGGTAATGTGAATAATAATGACGGATCAGCGCCGTTATAACCATCATTATTATCTAATCCATTTTTAGCTCGTATATCAGCAGTAATTGCTTCTGCTTTACTCCCTATTGCTGCTAGTTGGTCACTTAAAGATGGTCGTAAAGACTTCTTACTACTATCTTTTAAGATCCCAGCCGTTAGATTTTGTATACCACGAATACCAACATGATTATTACCACCCGCTACAGATGATGAAGATGGTGGAGCAATAATATTTTCAGCAAAACGAACACTTTTACGTTCTTTCTTTTCAGTTACAATTGGTGTTAAGGCCTGTATGTTATTACTTAACATTTTATTATGCAGCGTATTCTATATATAATATAAATAAGTAAATATGCAAATAAATTGTGACTGAAATAGTTAGTACCTGCGTAGGGGAACTGTTACCAGTGGTAGTTAGACTACTTAATGGTGATGACATGGGTCGTGCAGGAAGCACTTCGTTATTACTCACATGACTTACACTACTAGTGACAGGAGCATTCGATGTTGCATTTGTTCCCCAAAACCAGGCTTGATTACCATGACTTTGAGATGCTATTATGTTCGTTGAATTAACATTATTCTTTAATTTATTATTCATGGTATACGTGCCTGAACAAGAGTGTTAGTAAATGAAAGAATATGGAATCAATATGAGAATGAATGAGACCACTGTTGCTTATAACTAATGATTTTGCTTGTGTAGCTGGGATTGTACTATTAAGATTATTCATACTACTACTACTGTACAAGGAGTTATTCATAATCATACTACTATTACTTAAATTATTATTCTTAAAATAAATAAGCACGTTAGCAATGTGAAAGACTGTAAATTGTATATGAATGAATGATTACCACATTATTCTTTAATTGACTTGACATATTTTGCACGGCTCGACTTGATCGATACATATTAGGTTGATATGACGATGTTGATGGTCTATTATAATTGTTCCCTGGCTTACTATTAAATTTATTCGTCATAGTAGATGTTAATAAATAAGAACTCTGTGCTCCTCCACTATAGGAACCTTGTATTCCTGCTCCCGCATATGATGACTGTGCCGATATAATTGATGGTGCATTATTACTAGTTGCTGGAAAGCCTTGACGGCGCACCACCACGGCAGGTCCATTGGACATTATAACGCTCGTTTTCCAGTGAAATACAATAAAATTTCGACGAAATTATCAATTTAATCACTATTTTTGTAGGTAATTTTACTGTCTGTTACAGAGCGGAACTGGAAGGTTCAAGTTACAGGAGGGATTAGAGACCAGTACTTTTATTTATTACGAGAAATATTATTGTTTATACACTTAGTTGTCAAATGCGTCAAGAGCGTCTTCTATCGAGGCTAGTTTGTGTCGATTGAATGTCATATCATTACAATGTGGAAGCCAATAAATTAATGATAGTAATGACAAGATTCCAATGGACATAACATAGTAACATGGTCGATATCTACCATCATTTTCAAGCATTGATGCCGTTATAACAAAATCTGTTATTGAAGTAGCCGTTGTGTGTTGATCACCACTTAACACCAATGATAATTGAATAACTGATATTGTACCAGCAAAGATTGCATTCGAGATATTGTATGATATTCCTAAAATTGTATATCGATGTGTTTTAGTAAACCGTTGCACAATAAACGACGGCAATGACGCCCCATATAATGCTAAACTAACCGTAAATATGACCTGTGCAAGCACTGCACCTGCGACGGTATTAGTATTCATAAGACCGAATGCAGGAATGATCAAAGCAATCATGAGAATGATACTTATTTTCATAAGCAATACATTACCCATGTCAGTATCGATCGAGTCATAATGATATTTGTTCAGCATGTCAGCAGCATAACCAGCAATTGGAAGACATATCACCAATAGTAACATCATTAGGACGGTAATAATCCATGGATGAGGCGTAGTAGTGAACACAGACAAATAATATTGAATCCATATAAAGCATGTGTAATAGCCAACTATCCAGAAACTAGAGACACATATGATTAGTATAACGTCACGCCAATAACGCCGCAATCCACCAATGACTATGTCAGTCGCGGTATTTGCTTTCGTTTCAATATCAATAATTGGAACTAACTTTTGACTGCAATTAATGATACTCATCGTAGGACTAGCTAATGGTAATCTATTGAAAGTATTTAATGGATTTGCGCTTTGAAGCTCTGCAACTTCGTCATAATTAGAAGTATCGGATGATGATGTCTCATTATAATGTAGATTATAACGTAAGTAGTAACCTATGAGTGCAAACACGGCAGATAAAAGAAATGGTATTCTCCAGCCATATCGTTCAAATTGACTTCGAGACAAGTTTTCACGTATTACTAAGCATATTGTCATACCAATAGCAGAACCTAAACATGACGATGCTTTACATAGTGAACCCAATAATGATTTATTATGCTTACTAGACTCAACTGTAATGATAAACGCACCAATTATTTCTCCTCCAACTGCAACTCCTTGAAGCAACCTCATAAATACCAATACAGCAGTAGCTGGATATCCAATCATGTGGTATGTAGGAAGCATTCCAATCAGAAATGATGGAACCATCATTAATAAAATAGACACTTCCAAAGCTCTTTTCCGTCCCGATAAATCACCAATTGTCCCAAGCAGCAATCCTCCAATCGGACGACAAAGCATTGCACTACCAAATACAGCTAGTGATTTAATTAATTTCATACTTTCATCTGATGATGGAAAAAAATTATCACCAATAACATCAGCAAGTGATGCATATATTGAAAAATCATAAAACTCGATTATATTTCCGACCCAAACGGCTAATTGGACGTAGTAGTTGACCTGCTCGCCGTTCACGAGAATAACTCGTTCCTTCATATTCGATCCCACTAAGTGTTTAAGACGACACTCCTTCCTACGTCTTAGGGCCTTTTTGAGACGTCAGTTACATTAAATGTGAAATTTTATAATTCAATGAGCGAGTAAGAATTTTAGACTTAAATACAATGATTACTACAGGGGAATTGTTCAGATTGTCTTGTTTAGGTAATCTTTATTTGGTGACTCTCACCACCAGCATCGTAGTTCCGGGTTTTAGCGATGAGTGAGTGAAATTTTGCACGAGAGCACTGACAACTGTCAATATTCTGTGCAAAAATCAGAAGTACGTCATTCGTTACTCAGTGACTAAATAAGGGAATTATACATTTGGGTGAGTGAGAGGGTGTGAATCAATCTTGTAAAATGTCGGGAAATCTGGGACAAATAATATTTTTCTGTGCTGCGATTGGTATAGGAATATGTTCAATCAGGGCATATTATGGCTTTCAAGGACGTATTAACACTATTGGCGTGGATCTAGGAACTACTTTAAGTGTTGTAGGATATAAAAGCAGATCAAAGGTAAAAAAAAATTATCTATCTGCTACTTCAATAAGCTTACGTACACCTTAACACATTCCAACTCACTTACCAAAATATACTCATTCGTATATTTATTCAGGTTACAATTGTAACGGATAAAGATGGCAATCGTTTATTTCCTTCAGTAGTGTCATATGGCGACGACGGTGAAGTTTATACGTTGCACGAAGCATTAAAAAGACTTGAAGATTATCCACATAATACAATATTTAACGCCAAGCGATTTATCGGACGTTCCCTAGATGAAGATGTTGTGAAATTATATGCAGAAAATCATCCATTTCAAGGTAAATTTAATACTCATCGAATCAATATAATTGCACTTATTCATTCACTTAAGTGGTTGATATAACGTCAATGGGACTATCAAATTACAGTGCGATAGGATTTAATGTAACTAAAAGTCACAAAATAGTTACACCCGAAGAAGTTGGTTCGTACGTTCTGAAAGGATTATTAAAGGTCACATCATTATTTTTAGGTCACAATCAAGTAAAAAAAGCAGTAATTGCTGTCCCTGCAAAGTTTAATGAACAACAACGTTCAGCAACTGGTTTAGCATACAAATTAGCTGGTTTAAAAGTCGTAAGAGTGATTGAGGAACCAACAGCAGCTGCTGTTGCATATCAATTACACAAGAAAAAGAATATACATCATATACTGGTGTACGATTTCGGTGGTGGAACATTAGATGTATCAATTTTATATGTAGCTCAGGGGTCGGTACAGGTATATGCAACGGATGGTGACGAGACTCTTGGTGGCTCAGATTTGGATCTTTGTTTGCAAGAATATATTCTATCAAAGTTACCAAGTGATACAAAGAATGATGCTCATATCCCAACTATCCGCTTATTAGCTGAATACGCCAAAAAATTATTGAGTAGTGATGACGCAGCTCATGTGTCAGTGCCATTAAATGGGGCTAATCACACTATTCAGGTGACACGAAGTGATTTTGAGACTACATGCTCATATATCTTCGACAGATCACTAGTGCCTGTTACACGATTACTTGGTGATTTAGAAATGAGTCCTAATGACATTGATGAAGTTGTATTAGTAGGAGGAACTACAAGAATACCAAAAATAAAAGCAATGTTAAAATCATTTTTTGGAAAAGAGTTAAATGATCATATTGATCCTGATATAACCGTTGCCTATGGTGCAGCGAGTATATTGGATTAAAGCTTGTAGTGAAAAGAAATAGAATAGCTTAATGATGTTATATTGTATTTAAAGATGAGGTACAAATGATGCAACAGTATTTCTAAATGTTTGTTCATGTAAAGGGAATAATTTATCATTGGATGTTGCTTGAACAGACCATAATCGTCCTTTACTGACACATAATTGATATATCTCAATACCTTTTGTTGGACGATTATTTTTGGGGCCTGTGCGTGGTAATGATGGATCTAATGGGTTCTCAAACTCGAACGTATAAAATACAATATCATCACTCTTGTGTACATTACTATTGATTAATTTACCACCCCTTTTTGTTGCTAATTTATCACCCAATGTTGCTATATCTCCGTAATCAAGTATTGAAGTTTTACCAGCGGATGCAGGAGCTGAACCGATCACTACATTCTCATCGACATCAAATAAACTGGCAAATTTAATAGCATATCCCGCACCCGCTCCATCAAATTCATTAAATCCAAATGGTCTTTAATGGAGTAAGTAAGTAAGTATGGAATATAAACAAAAAAAGTTGTGTATATATGAACCTAAGTAGCTTGAATCCTCTCGCAATGTCACTGTAAGCCTGTAAATCATTCGATCTCTTGGTATATAATGGTACATTAGGAATATCATCCACAGCGTTTGTTTTTATAACATTTCCGTTAAGTAATGCACACGCCACGATGCCCGGAACCAATTTATGCAGCTTGAAGGCTTCAGTTGCCAAAAAACCCGTTAAAAGCACCAAAAATAACACACTTTTCATCATTTTCACTATGTTTTCGCCGGACTGAGTCACTCAAAAAAATTGACAAAAATTTAGTACCGGTACCGGTTAGATTTCATATACGATTATTTTTCTGATTTTATAATAATAACAGCAGCAATAGCACCGCGATGTAATACCTACGTATTAATTTTTAATATATCAATTACTTGCACCATAAATTTCTAAATAAATTTCTAAATAAAAAAATGAATTCATAAATAAATTAATTTGACGATAATTAGAAGGATAAGAGACACTTTTCATTTTTTTCACGTTTCAATTCTCTTGTACGTGATAAATACAGTTCATACAGCGCCGGTATCAAAAATGAAGAGCTCTCAGCTCAGAGCTGACATGACACTACGAGAAAGTATTGAGAATAAACAGATTTTTCAAACGAAACTGACAGCTGCGAGAAATGTGTTGGTTCTGGTTCCCAGTGTGTCTCGGTACTTCCTTCTCCCAGATAAACTCGTCATAATCAACTATGTTCTATTTGAAATTTGTTTAATTCAATATTTATAACTTTTATTATTATACTGAAGTTTTAATTTAAATTTGATTTTATAAAAATCATTCACATGCTTGTGCTTTTCTAGGCTGCTTGCTCGGTGCTGCATGCAACGAGAGCGCAACGCCGCGGGGAATGTACGTTTATGATGTTTACGACCCAAAAAATGTTCCAACGTATACAACAGTGACTGTAATTCATCCCCCTAAATCAGAACAGGAAATGGTTGATTTGGCAATTTAAAACAGTAAGGACACATACGAAAAAGAAAAACATAACGAAGAAGTGAAACAAAACGAGTAGTAATAAATTTTTATCTTATTTCAGAATATGTAATTTTATTTATCTATTATTGGTATTATTGGTTGGTAATTGGTATAAAAGTGTAAGTTTTTTTTGTAAGATAAATCTATCTATCATTTATTATGTGCGTAATTACATAAATATCGCATAATGCAGCTTGTTTTTAAATAATATATTCATCCTTTTTAACGATAAAAAATTCGTCGTCGTATATGTCGTCATCACTCTTCTCGATTGCATCCAACATCAACTGATTTTTTATCGGTGCTTTATTGTTATTGCTACTTATCTCTAGCGCTTTATTACTGCTCGCTGGATCATAAACTTCATCATGAATGCCTGTATTAGCAAATGATTCACTAAATCGATATCCAAGAATACATCCAATTGCATATCCTAGACATCCACAATAAAAAGGAACACACATTCAACCCAAGTATTTAAGGTAAGGTAACAGTGCAATCTGGAGACCAACGACAAAGACCAACAAAAATAGAAATGATATATTTACTGAGTCAGTCATATAAAAAGTGTCGTTCCGCTAAAAAAAAGAGGGCTAACGAAGTGTTGCTTAAGACATTATACAATAATTAATTAGTTAGGTGACATTGGGCTTACAATAATTACAGATCGGCGCTTTTTCCATGCACCTAGTACACTTTTGAAGTTATCATTATTATTTTCAGAGGTTGTTGATTCATCGATTTTTGGAATTATTGGTGGTAATAGTATATTACTAGCAAACGAATGGTCTGTTGCTGCATTACTACTAGTGATTGAGGCAAAGTGGCGTGTCACCATTAATATATCGACATCAGTCACATAAGGTTTACATTTTTCTAGAATCTGTTGAAGCTCTTGTGATTCATACGATGAACATAATTTAGAGACACTATTTAAATGGTACGTTTTCACTAATGACTTGGCCAATAAAGTTGATGCAAATTGGGTTACACCGCAGTGTTGCAATAAATAGTTTTGTATTACAGTCACATCGCCTGACTCATGTGCATCAGGGACAGGTGCTGTAGCGTCACTATGACGCAATGATCGCCCTATTACATTCTGCCCAGCATTATCATGCGTTAATGGATTACGTGTAACATTTCTCTTCACTATTTTCACCTTTGTGTTGTGACCCACCGCATCAAGCGTAGGATTCGTGGCGGTTTGACTTGTCAAGCTACTACGATTGGTTAAGCTATAACGATTTGCTGCACTGTTCCTTGTGGTGATATTGTTCATGGGATTGACAGTGCTACTACCACCAACATCAATTGAAAACCTACCAGTATCAGATGATCTACCAGTATCAGATGCACGTGGATGGGAATAGATGGTACCAAAATCACCATCTGATGAAATGACATCGATACCAAGTTCCTTATTCATCAATTTCTGTTTCTTTTTCTTCTTTTTGTCTTCGTAATAATAATACCCAGAGCCGATACAAATAATTATAATAATTGTCCCAGTAATGCCTGCTATGATCGGAGTAGGGGCACGATTATTGCCACTGGATGTATTGTCACTAGAACTCGATATAACTTTTGGTTCGGTGACGTTTAAACTATTGGTGTCACTACTTACATTATACATGGATGTCACATCGTATCTAACGGCTATCTCCTGCAATGTTGCGGTAAACTCACCATTCGCTAGTGACGCGGATAGTTTCCCGGTAATTTCATCATAAACTACATCAATTGTCGACGATGAAGACACATCTTCAGTGTAAAAAATATCGTACGTCACATGCAAAGAGGAAGTATCAAGACGTCGATGTCGTAATACCATGGTAGAAGCGGTTGTATTCGCTGCATTAAGGTTGACGATGTTGTTCACATCAATGTCAGTAATTGAACTCACCGTCTTTTTGAAAACCAATTTGCAATTGGGATCGCTGTTCCATTGGTTTAAACTAACGCCATAGATTATTTGACCGACTGCAAAATATATATTGGATTCCCCCTTTTTTGTAGGGAAATAAGTCGGTTTTGGTGATGGTGTAATGATACTTGTTGGTACATATGTTGGCTTTGTCGTCGTAGGAAAAATTGTGGGGGCATCCGTTTGTATAGTCGGTGCATAGCTGGGTGTGAATGACGGCTCCACAGTCGGGATTGGTGTACTAGGAAAAGCCGTGGGAGCCAACGAAGGCTCTACAGTAGGTACATGAGTTGGTATTACTGTTGGTGTTTCTGTTGGAATAGTGGTTGGTGTTATGCTTGGCTCTGCAGTCGGGATTGATGTACTAGGAAAAGCCGTGGGAGCCAACGAAGGCTCTACAGTAGGTACATGAGTTGGTATTACTGTTGGTGTTTCTGTTGGAATGGTGGTTGGTGTAATACTCGGCTCTGCAGTCGGGACTGGTGTACTAGGAAAAGCCGTGGGAACCAATGACGGCTCTGCAGTAGGTAATGACGTAGTTGGGACCACCGTGGGAATTTCCGTTGGTGTTATGCTTGGCTCTGCAGTCGGGATTGATGTGCTGGGAACAGTCGTCGGAACCAATGACGGCTCTGCAGTGGGTAAGGTAGTTGGTGTTTCCGTTGGTGTTTGCGTTGGAAGTTCAGTAGGAATTATTGTTGGGATAAGTGTTGGTATGTATGATGGCTGTAATGTTGTTGGTGTCACTGAAGGTAACGCGGTCGAAGGTTCTACTGTGGGCTCCAAAGTTGGTACATAAGATGGTTCACAAGATGGTTGCCATGTAGTAGGATTTGTTGTTGGCAGTACCGTCGTAGGAGTTATCGTTGGCATTTCAGTTGGGAATAATGATGGTATATATGATGGTGACGATGTTGGAAAAAATGTTGGAAAAAATGTGGGTAGCACAGATGGTAAAAATGAAGGTGACATCGATGGAATTTGCGTTGGGATCACTGATGGTATATTGCTAGGTATCATTGTTGGTGCTTGGGTTGGCGTGGAAGTTAGTACAATTGATGGGGATTCGCTGGGTATCATGGTTGGATAAGTAGTAGGTGGTTCAGTATTGGTCGGTTGCACTGTTGGAATATTCGTAGGTGATTTTGTAGGAATGTTACTTGGTTGGATAGTCGGTAAAAATGATGGCACTTGTGATGGAGCAAAAGTAGGTCGTCTAGTTGGTGAAAGTGCTGGGTCTGCAGATGGCTTTGGTTTTGATGGCACTACTGTTGGTTCTACTGTTGGTACTTGTCCATCTACTACAACCATACTAAATAACAAATATTATAAGATATCTACCAAAATGTAAACTGATTAAGCTCATTACCTGAAAAGCATCGCCGCAAGTAGCAGCAGCAGCCGCGGCGCAAAAAAGCGCATTAAAAACTTTGTGACTCTCTTCCGCAGTAATTTTTATAGAAACTATCAGGAAAATATCTGGTACAAATCCCTACCCCGGTCCCAAGATAGTCAACAGAACGACTATGATGTTTTGATTACAATTGAATTTAATTTGAATGCGAATAAAATATATACTTTTAACGAATAGAATAATATTTCAATGCATTTAATGTCATGTTACCACGAAGTATCGGGGTGTAGTGGTATAGGACGTTGTAGACCCTTACAATGAGCAAATCATTGTTATCAAAGTGTATAAGTGAATGAATATTTATCGATTATCTTATTTTAACGCTTTAATGCCTCGGAATCAGGATGGTATTTAATTTTAATTGTATTTAGGTAGCGCAAACAAAAATTGACATTCTACAGATTAAGCATTTTGCCAGTTTAATTCTTTTTTTAATGCTATGATATTAGTATTTATTAGTTTATGATTATATTCATCTTTATTGATTGTTCTGCACTACCTTCTCTACGTCACACAGTGAAATTTTACACGAAAAGATTCGCTGAAATAGAAAAAAAAGAATAAGCAAAGAATGTCAAGCACAAAATGTTACGCTGCGATGGAGCCAAGTGGCAAACTTGTTCCTTACGAAATACAACGTCGACCATGCGGTGAAGATGATGTTGTTATTGCGGTCAGATACGCTGGAATATGTCATTCAGATATCCATCAAGTAAGAAACGAATGGTTTCCTGGTACATTTCCAATGGTGCCAGGACACGAGATTGCTGGATCTGTTATTGAAGTAGGAAAAAATGTCACTAACATCAAGGTTGGTGATATTGGTGGTGTTGGATGTCTTGTTGATTCATGTCGTACATGCTGCAACTGTGCTGCTAATGAGGAACAATATTGCTTAACAGGAGGTGTTTTTACTTACAATGGGCAATATAAGTACGATCATTGTAAAGGTGAAGTTAAAGACTCAACTACTTATGGTGGTTACTCCAAAAAAATTGTTGTTGATAAAAACTATGTATTAAAAATGCCAACAAATTTGGATTTAGCTGCTGCCACTCCTTTGTTATGCGCTGGTATCACTTGTTTTTCACCATTAATGAAATTTAATTTACGTCCAAATCATAGATTTGCTGTTTGTGGTCTTGGTGGATTAGGTCATATGGCTGTTAAATTTGGCAAAGCATTTGGATGTCATGTAACAGTTATATCTAGATCAAATGCAAAGCGTGATAGTGCCTTGAATAAATTAGGTGCTGATGCTTTCCTTGATTCCAGTGATAAAGCTGCTATGGATGCTGCTGTTAAGTCATTTGATTTCATTCTTGATGCAATTTCAGCTCAACATTCAATTGAAGATTATCTTAAATTATTAACTTTAGATGGAAAGTTAGTTATTGTTGGTGTACCACCTGCACCATATGCATTAAATGCTGGTTCGCTCATATTCAATCGCAACAGTGTTTCCGGCTCGTTAATTGGTGGTATCAAGGAAACCCAAGAAATGTTAGATTTTTGTGGACGTAACAATATTGTTTGTGATATTGAAATGTGCAATGCTGACTACATCAACGAAGCCTATGAAAGAACTATTAATGGTGATGTCAAATACCGCTTCGTTATTGATTGCGATACCATTTAATTACAAATAAATACATATTTTACACAATAAATCAATATTTCCAAAAATTTTCACATATTTTAAAAAATCTTTTTCTTGTTCATTCATTTCTGCCAAGTATCCGTTTTCACTCAACATAAGAATGAAATGCTTTCGACGATTCCATTTAATAGTATTCTCAAAAAGCAGCTTCGTTTCTTGGGTAAACATATGAGTAAAAGAATAGATTGTATCGTTACAATTATTGCGGATATCGATATTAGCACCATGAAGCAGCAATAATCGTATAACTTTATGCAAATTACGATTAAGTAATGCTTCATGTGTACCGCGGAGACTAAAACATGCAGAGTAGAGGGCAGTATTACCCTTTTGGTCCACGTTATTTATACTATTTTGGAAGTATTTAGTCGTTAGCAAGTGTTCCACGACGAGGAAATTGCCTTTTTTAGAAGCAACAATTAACGCATTTATACCATCATTAGATGTGCTTGTAATGTCTGAAAATGGGATTAAAGCTTTAACCAGTGACACATTACCTGCACACTGATTGCAACCATGGCAAGCTTTAGATATGCATTTTGAATACCTATATGCTGAATATGCACAAGCCCAGTGGAAGCTAGTATAGCCTTCATTATTCTTTACATTTGCATTTTTAGTAGAAACTAAAAACTGGGCTATATCTAAATAGCCAAACGCACAAGAAAACATCAAACCTGTCCATCCTTGTTTATCTTGAATATTTGCATCATCACTGTATAACAATTTAGCTATTGACAAATGTCCTTCTCTACAACTAATTAAGAATGCATTCCAACCATCATTACTTATGTCATCAACATTAGATTTATGTTCAAGAAGCAGTTTCACCAGCTCTAAATCGCCTTTTGAAGACGCGTGCATTAATGCTGTGTATCCAGAATTATCTCGATAATTTACACTGTCAGATCGCCCTGGAGTCGCCAGTATTTTGCGGGATAAATTTACGTCGCTATTTATAGTAGCTAATAGTAAATCCATAATGTGCACTTATTACTTCGCACGAGTTCGTGTGAGTGAATGAGTTCGTGTGTATGTGTGAGCACGTAAGTTAAATAGCATATGTAATTTCTCAATTTTTTTCTCCTACCAAGGTAGATTTTCCAGCTTTCCAGAAAGAATAATAAAATTTGGTCTATATTGGATCATAGCTTGTAAATCAAACTAATTTCCGATACAACTTCTTTTGGCATCATAGAGGATTAATACACTTCATTTGCGACCAATATTCAACATAAATATATTGTAACATTCAATTACTATAATACAAATAAATAAGTCCTATTATATAATAAAGCTTATTATTGTCTGGTTGATAAGGCTACTGATTAAGCCAATCAATAAAGCAAATTAGTTTTTTTTATTAATCCGTAATCCCTCAAGAAACCCTAAGCAGTAATTTTTTTTCACTTTTTTGCAACAAGAATAAAGGGTGAAAGATGTCGCTTCGTGCGCTTTCGAAGAGTGTTTTCCGGTGAGTTTCCCATCCATAGCCCAACTGTCGCTTGTGAAACTTATTCATTTACGTTTTTACTCAATTTGTCGCTCACTTCCTCCCTCACACGCACGTTATTCTTGTGTTTCTCATCGGAAACTAATACTGTTTTTTTACTTACTTTCTTACAATTAACTCCTTTACTCGCGTTTTCACTTATTCGTTCGCTTACTTATTATCTTTTATATATAGTAAAACGGTAACATTAGCTACATGCAGAACACTCAGTACCGTAGCACCTGCTGCCGCAGCAAAGCCAGCAGAACCTGCAATGACGAAGATTTATGGTATTATTATAACTTACTCACTCATGCATGTATTCGCTTACATAGTTATTTCTATATTAAAGGTGGCCTAAAGGATCAAGATCGCATATTCACTAATTTATATGGTGAAAAAGATTGGAGAATAAAAGAAGCAATGCTTCGAGGCGATTGGTATAAGACTAAGGAGCTTATGTGGCAAGGCCCTGATTGGATTATTCAAGAAATCAAAGATTCTGGATTACGTGGTCGTGGTGGTGCAGGATTTCCGTCAGGTCTAAAGTATTCATTCATGCCAAAAAAGAGTGATGGTAGACCATCATTTTTAGTTGTTAATGCTGATGAATCAGAACCAGGTACACACTTTAAATCATTTACAGCCTTTTGAAAAAATATATTCACTAATCTAATCGCGCAGGCACATGTAAAGATCGTGAAATAATGCGTAAAGACCCTCATAAATTAATTGAAGGATGTTTATTAGTTGGTTTGGCTATGCGTGCCAGAGCTGGTTATATATATATTAGAGGCGAATATTTCAACGAACATGTTGTATTACAAGAAGCAATTCACGAAGCATACAAAAATGGATTTTTAGGTAAAAATGCATGTGGATCAGGTTACGACTATGATTTGTACTTACACAAGGGTGCAGGTGCATATATTTGTGGTGAAGAGACTGCTTTAATTGAATCATTAGAAGGTATTTTTGGTATCATTTTCCTACTTATATTTTTACTCATAAAATTTTATTCAGGTAAACAAGGCAAACCTCGTTTAAAGCCACCATTTCCAGCCAATATTGGTCTATTTGGATGCCCAACAACCGTAACAAATGTTGAAACAGTCGCTGTTTGTCCAACCATCTTGCGTCGTGGTGCATCGTGGTTTTCATCATTTGGAAGACCAAACAACCGAGGAACAAAGTTATTTGGTATTTCTGGTCATGTTAACAATCCAATAGTAGTTGAAGAAGAAATGAGTATTACTTTACGTGATTTATTAGAAAAACATTGTGGTGGTGTTCGTGGAGGTTGGAATAATTTACAAGCAGTTATACCAGGTGGATCATCTGTCCCTGTATTAGATTTTAATGATTGTCAGCAAGTACATATGGATTTCGATGATTTACGTGCAAAGGGCTCTGGTTTAGGAACAGCAGCAGTAACCGTTTTCGATAAATCTGTTGATATGGTTGCTGCTATTCGTCGTCTATCACACTTCTATAAACATGAATCATGTGGTCAATGTACTCCATGTCGTGAGGGCACTGGATGGATGGAACAAATATTAGAAAAAATGGAAGTTGGTGATGCAGATATTCGTGAAATTCCTATGTTGGAAGAGATTTCTCGTTCCATTGAAGGTCACACAATTTGTGCTTTAGGAGATGCAGCAGCTTGGCCAGTACAAGGTTTAATAAGACGATTCAAACATGTTTTAGAAGATCGTATTAAAAATCCACAAAATTATGATCCAGAAAAGTATTTTCAACGTGCCTGGTCAGGAGAGAAATTCAATAATCATGAATGGACCAAAACGTACGGAGATTCGAGGACATATAAATTGTAAAGTATTTAATTAGATATATTATCAGTCTTGTATAAGTTATTATTACACATATTGTTGCTGTTGCTGTATACAAAATAAAGCCATCAGCGAATGGACAAACTTGTTCATAAGTGTGTCCGCATTATACTGGTGCAACCAAAACACAGCGATAAATAACCTTTTGGTTAGACATAATTTTTTCTTTCATGGTGAACGTTCCGGTGGTTGCATCAATGTTCTTGGAAGTTAAAAACAGTCTAGAGAATGCTTGATTTGCGTACGAATTAAAGTTACTATCCGGTACTTTTTCTTCGTCATCGTAACGATATAATACATAGGACTTGGATGCATCTAATTCACTTACAGTAACCGTTAATTCCAATTCCATTGGCTCAGGACGAACCTCACTTAGACGATCAATTTGTGGAAATTCATAATTTTTGTCTGTTTTGATGGTAATTGGATAACACTCGTTATTCAAATCAATAATACCGGTTTGGGCAATACCATAATTACGAATTGCAGTTATATTTTTTTCTTTATTTTCAATTGTTCGTTTAGGTAAGGTGTAAAGAGGTCCATTTGGATTATTCGCTTCAACACGACCACCAATCCAATCTTTTGCAACGTAAGAAAAATAATAAACAGGATCAAATTTAGGTGACCACAAACCATGATCGGCCATGGTAATAATATCGTCGTCATGATAAAGGTCGTCATCATAGTTACTTTGGTAGCTAGTAACTGTTACAATATGATCATATTCGGTATACCCTGCGTTAGTATCATTATTGTGATAGAATAAGTAATGATTCATGTAAACACAAATAGTAACCATGTGTCCTTTCCGTATCGAAGATTTCATCCAACTTATATAATCTTCTGTGGTAGCATCACGTTTATCAACACGACTATCCGTAAATTCATTAGACAATAAATGAACTTTTGAGGAGGTTAATTGATCATTAACTCCTATATTATACCAGTGACCACCACTCTGGGGACGAATTGGATCAATTACAGCAATATCTCGAATATCATATTGAGAAAAGTACGCACCCCATCGCATCGAGGCCATTACAAGACTAACCTGAAGTTGGAATATTTAGTGAGTTATTTTCAAGTGAATCAACAAATAACGGCGGTAAATTATGATAGAGGGTAAATAAGTTAACGACTAAAGAGTGAGTGGGTTTTGAACATACCTCGCCACAATAACCGTAGTTATGTGACCATTGGTACCTATCCGTACTAGGCACATCCCATTGATAAGATCGCTCATTATCCTTGATTTCCTTGGATTTAGCTGGTTCTTGAAAGTCAAAGGCGATGTCGGGCAGCGCGGCAGCGCCTAACACCAGCCCTAAGAACACCAAAATTAATTTCATTTTCTTCTGTTTATTCAACAAAATTTTACCTTTTTTGCTAAAAAAAAGGGATTAAGGATAGGGTTAACTGATTCTCCCGGAAACTTTTTTTTGCTGGGTAAAGGGTGATATTTAGACTAAAAACGAGACAGATAGTAAGATATTAAATAATTAAAATGAAATCGTAATCAATTAATTAGAATAGCTACCTAAACCATCATGTATAAATTTTCATTCTCTATACAAGGTTGGATATCTCTTTCTTTTATCTTTTATTTCTTTTTTGTACCTTTTAATTCTTGTTGTGTGATTTGTTGGGCGATCATTTTCCTTTCGGTTCCTGCTATAATACTTGCTCTCGCAGAGTCTCGCTTTGACGAGTATGTCATACAAGTTTCCAAAGTTGTTGCATAAGAAAACATGAAGTTTTTACTAATTAGTCTTCTCCTGCATGTGTGTGTGTGCTACCGGGTACGTATAAGCAGACAAACACGCTTGCGGATGGTCAAAGATGATGAGTTTATGAAGATTATTGAGTACATGAATCAAGGTAAGGCACCATAGTTGATGCTGCTATTGTTACTCAATCTTACTCACTCATTACTGCTTGAATATAGGAAAATTAGATAAATTAAAGGATATGGGAATCAAGATTAATAAGAAGGACAGGTATTAGTATTTATAACTAATTAAATCAAATTCTTACCCACTAAATTCCCAACACAGTACATTAAAAGAAGAACTAGATGAGAAATTAGGTGATGATGATGTTCGTAATGCTATATTAGGCACACTAACGACTGAAGAGGAAGAAGTTATTCGATTAATGGAACTACAACAAAATCAATTGAATGCTATAGAATCAAGTGATAATTCACTAGAACCAGAGCTACTGAATGATATTTTAGGTGACGCGAGCAGTTTATTAGAAGAAAAATCAAGAATTGGAACCTTTCTAAGTTCTGCAAGTACTGCTGATGATGGCAGTTTCAATAGTTTGTATATATATGATAACAATAATGTAGATATTTTGAGGCCAATTGATGAACATAAACTAGCTGAATCACCGCCAACTGGTTATGGTGTATTTGAGATAGAAGAACATGAAGAGGAAAGTATTCAAGGAAACCCAAATGTTGATTCAATTGCACCAGTAGGAAGTAATGAAAAAGTTTTTGCTGAATTATTAAAAGCAACAATGGAAGCATCTGAAGAAGCAGCTTCTAATAGCCCTGAAGAGGTTGTACAACAAACATTAAATGCGGTGAATATGGGAGATTTAAGTCAATTAGACTTGCAATCTGTACTTGGAGATGCATTGAAATCACTTACGGATCAAATGGATATAGATATAACAAAAGAATTAGAAAATCCTTCCACAAAAAGGGATTTACAAGCAATATTAGCAACTTCCATGAGTGAATTAGCAACGAATATGAAAGAATTAGATGAGAAAAGTAAAGAACTATATGGCCAATTAGACGTCGTACGGCAGGATCTATTAAACGCAACCACGGCATTTGAGGAACAAAAATCAGAAGAATTAGATAAATTATTATTTGAACAAGCAAAGTTACAACAAGAATTAGCTGTAACTGCCGCTGCCGTTAAAGATAAAACAGATAATTTAAATAATATTTTAAATGATTATGATTCAAACGGTGACGCACTTACTCAATTAGCATTATTTCCATTAAAAAAATTACCCCAAAAAATTTCATTTATTATTGGATTATCATTATTCTTCAAGGTTCCCTACGACTTGATCAAGGATGTCACCTACCACGACTACGAGAATGTGTTTAGTATTGGCGTACAGTTTTTATTAAGTATTACATTATTTCACTATTATGGACTCATACAAGCATTACTACGTGGTAAGAAGACCACGTCATCATCAAATCCAGTATTATGATAATATTTCATGTATTCTATACAAAGTATATTGACAAAATTGTATTGTTTCCTCGGTTACTGCGTGTTTTAAATACTCTTCACTACTGGCATCAGTAGTCTCATTACTTACATTAAATCCTGCAGCAAGCAACACGTTGATAGCACCTGGTATAACAAATACCTTGCTCTGTAATGCAGGATTATTGACACGAATACTACGATATTTAACTTCGTTTGGATTATTGATTAAGTTACTTAGTATTTTGGATATGGTAGTTAGACAAACATTGACATTTTCACTGCTATCACTGGCACCAGTATCCGCAGAGGTAAGCATTAAACTAAATGAACCATCTAAATCATCTACTAATGAGGGGTATTTACTGCCTATTCTCTCATAATCTATTAATGGAAGTGGGGATGTTGTATTGGCTCGAGGGCTTTCTGGTGGATTGGATCGAGGACTATTGGATGCATATCGAGGTGATGATGATGATAATTCAGGTGTTGCAGTGGATGAACTACTACCGCTTATGTTAGATGATAACAATGGTTTGAATGGGTCATAACCAAGGGAATTTTTCAACGCTTGCTCCTTTCGTTTTGCTGCCTCGATAGTTTTTAATGTTTCTGGGTTAATAGGTTCATTATTATTGTTATCATTTGTAATATTTCCTTTTTGATTAATTCCTCTATTTTTTGCTGATCTTTCTAGACGTTTATCCCATGATGATTGACGATCATTTGCTGCTTTGATCATTGCTTCTCTTCGCTCATCTTTTTCTCTATCACTCAATGGAGCACTCTTACTATTATTAGCACCAATAATCATACCCTTTTTGGCAGAATCGCGATATAATTTGAGTCTTATAATTAAATTGAATGAGTTAATTTATGGAAATAAAATAGTTTTAATGTAAATGTACTGAGTACCTTACTGGGCGTCCTAATGCTGGCACAATTGCCATGAAATCATCATATGACGTGATATTATTTCCATCTATAGCTATTATAAAATCATGTTTTTCAACTCCTAATTTCGATGCTTGTCCTCCTTCAATAACATCTGTCACTAATGCTTTTCCCTCACAATCATTCACTATTAAACCAAGTGATCCTACAGAAGCATTGTGAATAGTTGAACGTAAATTAATAAAAGAAAACAATAAAAATAATAAATTAGTACCTTCTTGTTTAAATTCTACATCATATTCATAAGGGAACACCGAGATGATATCCTGATCCCCTCCAGCCACCACGTCGCCCCCAAGGCGATGTCCTGCAGACTTCTGCTTCTGTTTCTGTAGTCCCAAAGTGGACTTTATTTTATCGAATATAGACATTTTTTTTGTTTCTAATTTGTTTCTAAGAATATGGTTGTGCCGGGTCTTGCAATGGGATTGATTAATTATTGAGTGTGTAAGTAAGCGAATAAGTAGCAAACTATGAAACAATCGATTTATTCGGAAATAATTATAATAGTCTAGTAAGGCATTAATATTTAATCAAATGCCGGAATCTATTAGTAATAACTTCATCACCGAATAAAAGTGACTCCCTTATTCGCGAACTAACTATAATGGAATCTTAGAAGTATGGGTGAATGCTTACGATGTTGGAGTCAAATTTATTATCATCGAAATTTTACATTAACTAAAATCCTAATTAATTAAATTGGTAAATCCCTAAAATCACATCGTCTACCTAGATAAAAATACGAAAATTGATAATACAATGATTGTATGATCAAGCCAATGTGACCGTGGATCTTTTTCCTTTGACAATGGCCTTCGAGAAGAGAGGCGTGTCGTTGATACTCTTTCAGCGCATCCGCGATATCGCTTTGGCACTCGATCCAACTCCAGACGTGTGGTCAATTGGACGCGTTAGTGCGCTCATCGTGGGAAATCATGAGATCTTGAAAGCAGGCAATCGATGGGGACCAGAACTCGATCCTTCCTCCACTCTGACTTATGCGTGCCAATGCAGCTTGATCGATATGCTTCAGCAAGGAAAATTCAATGCCCCTGAGTCGGCACTTTATGGCCTCCAATACGAACAAGTGGTGGGAGAAAAGGCGGATATCTTCATTTCTTTTGCCTACGCGACTGATTTTATTGAGCTAGTCGATGCGCTGGAGAGTTTTTTCGAGCATAATGCTTCTTCATTGGATTCTGCGTCTGTCTATTTGTGGTTCGATCTCTTTGTCAACAACCAATGGGTTGCTCTCGATCGCACATTCGAGTGGTGGGCCACGACTTTCAAAGAAGCAGTCGAAGAAATTGGACACACGCTGTGCATATTGCTGCCTTGGGATAAGCCTGTGCCCTTAACACGAGTCTGGTGTCTTTTTGAGATCAGTTGCAGCAAGAAGCTATCGATCGGTATCAGCAAGAAGCAAGTGGCAGCCTTTCAACAAACGCTTCGATCAGATTATGATGCTATTGTGGCTTCTTTGTGTGAAATAGATCTTGAATTGGCCACTTCATTCCTTCCTGAAGACAAGGATCGCACTTTTGCCGTGGTGAGAGAAGTGCCAGGAGGCTTTCATGGCTTCAATGTCAAAGTGACGCGCATGATACGCCAACGGGTTGAGGTCACTGCGCAAAAACTCTTGTCGCAAGCTTCTTCGGAGAATGAAGGAGAGGAAGGAGAAGCAAGAGGACAAGAGAAAAAGAAGCAGACAGATTTGCGATTGCTAGCAGACATGCACTCCATGGCGATGCTGCTAAAAGAAGAGAACAAGTTCAAAGAAGCAATCGAAATGAATTTAAAGGTTATCGAAGGATACGAATCGTTTGGCGACGAACAGCTACTTGGTCAAAGCGCAGCGCGGGCAAACTTAGGGAGTTTATTTCTGGAACAAAACAGATTCTCCGAGGCAGAGGTGATTATAAGACAAGCAATTGCCGGCTTCGAGACCATCTTCGGGATGCAGCACATTCGCACACTGAAAGCCATTGGCACCTTGGGGGTGTGTTTTCGAGCCCAGTATCGTATTAGCGAGGCAGAGCCGTTGTTTCGGCAAGCCTTGAGTGGATTTGAAGAACTGTTAGGAAAGCACCACTCACAAACGCTCACTGCGCGTAACTTGCTCGGCACGTTGCTGATTTTACAAAAGAAAAATGAGGAGGCGGAGACGTATTTGCTCGAGACACTTGAAGGTCGAGAGCTGACAAGCGGGAAGCATCACCCTGACACACTAGATTGTATAGGCAATCTTGCCATACTTAGCCAAAGGCTTTGTAAGTTCGAACAAGCAGAGGCATTTTATGCCCGTGTACTCGAAGGCTCTGAAAAGATATTTGGCGTGGACCACTCAAGGACTGTTTCTACGCTGCAAAACATGGGTATTCTTTACAGTTCTCAGGGCAAGTATGAAATGGCCATGAGTTTTTACCAACGTGCTTTTGAAGGAAGGAAGAGAGTATATGGCGAAGAGCATTTGGAAACGCTTTTAGTCAAGCACGATATTGGCTTGATGCACTCCGATACTGGCGAGATTGAGGAAGCAGTAGCTTGCTTCACCGAGGTGGGGAAAGTAGAGTCTATGCATCCATCAGCCAAAAAGTCTCATTCTTATATCAAGGCTTTACGAGCAAGAGTTAACGAAAAAGAGTTGTCTCGTTATCCGCTGCACATTACTGCACCATTTGTCCACGTTTGTGAACTTACAAAGACCAAGAACTCCTTTATTGGTAGGTTCTACGGCTGTGATGTGTGCAGTGAGGTTGGTTATGAGTGGGGTTATCAATGCAGTCCTTGTAGTTTTGACGCTCACTTTACATGCGTTTGTAAGGAGTGAAAGAGGTTTTATTTCTCTGTGGGTGTTGTTGTAAACCAATGAGAAAATAGTCCAGTTTTTCCTATCGTAATAATTGGTATTATTCGTAGGAGAAGATCATACGAGTAGGTTCCTACTGTGAAAACAGTCTTTCCTACTATAGTGCACCCCAATCCTTAAAATTCGATCATTCTCTCAAATGCTTTAGGTTGAGCTGCTTGCGATTCCTTTAGTCGTGTATATCAGCCTTTCATATTTTACAGCGTCCCGAAAGACTTATTAGCGTACGAAATCTTGATTTTTATTATTTTTCGCTCCAAACCATGGTGGTTATCTGGTGTTGGAAGTGCAGTTTTGAGGGGTATAGACGACAGAGTAGTGAATGAAAATTTAGTAAAATTACAATTCCCAACGTCGCTAGCTATGACAGATATATGGGATGATGCTGTGGGTAAAGCATTTATTGGTACACCCATCACCCAAAGCCTTTGGGTAGTAAAGCAAAGGGTAGCTGAACCAACTCGCTATCTCTCTTCGATTCAGCAACAATTTTTCTTGCCCATGACTAACCGAGTGAACCAATGTCTGATTTTTTTAATAGGGTGAATTAATGAAGAGATAGCGACTTGGTTCAGCTACTCGGATCCCATAAAAGGCTTTGAGTGCATCTAAGGTGCCAATAAATGCTTTACCGTAATAAATGTGTAAGTAAACACGTGAAACATTCTAAAGAGTTACACTTTTTTCATTCTCTGGGCTTTGTCCGCCTTCCCCCCATCATCGATCACGAAAAAATCACAAAAATACCAAAACGAAATATATAAAAAACAGTGTCGTATATGAAGCGCGCAACTCTATACTTGCTGTACCTGTTACTCGCCTTACTCGTCTATATTTCTGCGTGGTTTGGTTATTATTATTGTAAACAAAACGAGGTTGCAGGAATAAATACTGATATTTATTTGTGGTATTTGCAAATAGCCCCGTTGTATACATTAGTAGCGATTGGTAGTGTATTATTGGGTAAATTAGGCTGGGATTTGATAAAATTTAACGATTATCCTGGTGAAATAAAAAAATTAGAAGAAGATATTGCATTAGCTCGTAAGGATTTAACAAGTAGAGGATTCAAGTTCAAGAAGTAACTCAAATGGAAACCCGTATCCCATATCAGCATCCTTTTCGTAAACACCCAGTGGTTATACGGTACGAAGGTGATTCCCGTTCGTTGACTACAAAGATTATTGATGATGCCACAAAAATTTATAATCAAGAAAAATGTGTAAATACGACGATAAATATATCTTCTGAAGTCACTGCTAGTACTGTTGTTCCAAGAGAAACAATTATTAAGAAAACAACAAAATCATTAAAAATTGAAGAAAATTATAAATGTCGTGATCCAAATTGTGACAAAACATTTAATATGGTTTTCAAGCTTATTTGTCATGAAAATCAAGCGCACAATTTAAGAAAAGGAAATAAGGGACTGAAGATTAAATAAACTGGCAACTTTGTCAGTAAAAACTTTGTTTGCCGTATATATTTGAATGGGGTCTTGTGTAAGTAAGGTCCAAATAGCACATCTATCGTACCAGCACATCATTTTTTAACGGGGGGAAATATAGTTTTTTTTACTAGTCTCAATTATTTTGTATTTATGTACTTATGTAACACGAACAAGTCACAATTTTCAAGTCTGTTTTCTCTTTAACTCGCAGTATAACGCTATTATGAAACTATTTCTGGTTTGTTATGTGTCCATAGAAATATCCCTATTGGAAAATTTTCACATAATTTTATATATATAAAATATAAAATGTTCACTTAAGAAGGTTACTTTACAGCACTCCATTGATGATATAAACTACGTTTATCAATAGTTTAAAATTGATTAAACTTCACCTACCATTTTATTCAAATTTCCACACCTGGTGAGAAATATTGAGTCATTCAATGAGTGACGAATGCATTGGTATTTTGGCGTGTTAGTAATCATGTTTTGTGCCCGAATCGCGTCTAGCAGCAACTTTTCATCGCAGGTAAAACGATGTGTCAGCAATAATACAATTAAGACAAGAAGCATGAGTATGATGCAGTCATTTAGCTTTTTATCGCCTCGTTTGGTTATTGGAGCAGGTACATCGACGTGTATTATTTCAATTACTTTTTTGCTAATTTACTTACTAAGGTACATTATCGACGGCATTACAGAGTGTTGGAATCAGTAAAGATAGTAAAATCTTGGTAGTTAGTGGGGCAAGCAACCGCTACAGTGATATACTCTCTAAACAATTCAAAGATAACAAACTTATTCATTACCATGTCAAGAACGAGCCCACAGTTGAGAATGCAATAGAATGCAGTAAAATTGGACGAGAGAATAATATTGATTATGTTATTTCAATTGGCGGGGGATCTGCTATAGATCTTGGTAAAGTTGTTGCTGCTTTAATAACAAATGATGATGATATATATAACTATTTAGAGGTAGTAGGAAAAGGTAATCATCTAATTTATTTTTAGTTCATTAAATTTTTACGTTTAATTGCGTTTAGGTAAACCAATAAAAAATCAACCAAAACCATTTATCGCTGTACCAACCACCTCTGGAACTGGTAGTGAATGCACTAAAAATGCTGTTTTAAAATGTATAAAAAATAATAGAAAGGCTTCGATACGCCACGACATGATGATTCCATCTCTAGCTATCATAGATCCGTTACTAACATTAAGTGTCCCACCTCATGTGACTGCTCATGTCGGACTAGATGCCTTATGCCAATTGATAGAACCATTTACATCTAACCTTCCCAATCCAATAACAGATGCGCTTGCAAAAGAGGGTATAATGAGAGCAGTACGATCACTAAAAATAGCTGTTATTGATGGCACTAATGTATCAGCACGAGAAGATATGGCAATTGCATCTTGTTTATCTGGATTATGTCTTGCTAATTCTAAACTTGGTGCTGTACATGGCTTTGCAAGTGTTATAGGTGGTATGTTTGAAACCGCACCACATGGTGCTATATGCGCCTTATTAATGCCACCGGTATTTAAAAAAAATATTGAATTATTAACAATATTAAGTAATAATGGTGATGAAGTAGCGAAGGAGAGACTGTTACGCTATAGTCAAGTAGCCGTTTTAGTTACCGGCAACCCGCAGGCCTCGGCTCTTGATGGGGCCGTTTGGATAGAACAATTAGTAGGTGAATTGAAGGTACCGTCATTGTCATTACTATGTCAAGAAAATATTAATTCCAATCAAATTGATGAAATTGTTGCTGGCACCGCCGTGGCGTCATCCACGAAAGGGAATCCCGTTGTGTTATCCAATGATGAACTTAAAAATATTATTCAAAATGTTGTTTAAATAAATAAATAATGTTAAATAACGCACATTTTACATGTAAGAAATAAATTATTAATGCTTATAAGATGGTGGGTGTCAACATAACGGCATTGTGCGTATGAGGTGAGCTTAATACTCTTCTTATCGGTTGTTGGGGTGATTGTTTCGTGGAGTTACTGCGACTTCTGGTAGACCCTGGATTGTTTGAACCGTATAATAGTTCTTGCATAGATGGTGATTCGGCAAGCATCATTTGCACTGAGTAAATGAGTAAGTAAGTAAGTAAGTAAGTGAGTGAGTGAGTGAGTGAGTGAGTGAGTGAGTGAGTGAGTGAGTGAGTGAGTGAGTGAGTGAATGAGTGAGTGAGTGAATGAGTGAATGAGTGAATGAGTGAATGAGTGAATGAG